>CDYH01006143.1_pt1 | contig 226137 bp, 189 predicted proteins | sample 557561 | NCBI WGS metagenome assembly CDYH01 (sample SAMEA3182056, study PRJEB8094) | gut metagenome | biome: human; feature: gut; material: Stool; isolation source: human stools | place: Canada | collected 2012-10-31 | reverse complement strand
TAGGAGTTTGGTCCGTGTCTCAGTACCAATGTGGGGGGTTAACCTCTCAGTCCCCCTATGTATCGTCGCCTTGGTGAGCCGTTACCTCACCAACCAGCTAATACAACGCATGCCCATCCATAACCACCGGAGTTTTCAACCAAAAGGGATGCCCCTCTTGATGTTATGGGATATTAGTACCGATTTCTCAGTGTTATCCCCCTGTTATGGGTAGGTTGCATACGCGTTACGCACCCGTGCGCCGGTCGCCGGCAATTGAAGCAAGCTTCAATCCCGCTGCCCCTCGACTTGCATGTGTTAGGCCTGCCGCTAGCGTTCATCCTGAGCCAGGATCAAACTCTCCATTGTAAAAAATGTTTCGTTATAAATCTTTAGCTCTAATCTCAAAGGTATTGTTTGAAATCACTCTCTTGCGAGAGTGGAAAAACTTTTAGCTGCTCAAATACTTCAAAGAACGCTGTTCAATATATTACTATAAGAACAATTTCTTTCGTCTTGTCCGGAGAGCCGATCCTTCGATCCTCTCTCCCAGTTCCGACCGCTGAATTTTTCAGCGGAAAGTGGTGCAAAGATAAGTGTTATTTTTTGAACCACCAAAACTTTTCGAAAAAATTTTTCAGAAAATTTTCAGAACCTTTTTGCTTATCGCTCCTCATCGAAGCGGGTGCAAAGGTAAGTCTTTTTTCTGAATCTCCAAAACTTTTCAGAACTTTTTTCAAAATTTTTCAGAACCTCTTTTCGTCGCTTCCGAGGTGTGTTTCTCTCTCGAAGCGGGTGCAAAGATAAGGGCTTTTCCCGGCAAATTCCAAATAATTCGAAGACTTTTTTTCGACAATTTCGACAATCCTCCTTCACCCGATTATGGATCAGCGAGTTAGTTGTGAAAGTTTTTTAATATCTTTGCAACGGCAACTCAAAGCTATCGGCATGAAGTCTTTATTATATATAGGTATGCTTTTTTCGGCTGTTTCCTGCGGCCGTCCGACACCCGAACTGCACCCGGGCGATCTATTGTTCCAGATCGGGAAAACCTCGAAGATGACCGAGGCGATCACCGCTGCGACGAGTGAAGCGCAGCGGCTGAATTACTCGCACGTGGGAATCGCCGTTCCTGCTGCGGGGGCAGATTCCGTGCTGGAAGCCACGAGCGACGGCGGCGTGCGGCTCACCGCACTGGCGGATTTCCTCGGCCGCTCGGCCCGGATCGACGGACGGCCTGCGGTCACGGTGATGCGTCTGCGCGACACGACAGGCGTCACGGCCGCGGTCGCACGGGCCCGCACATACCTCGGGCAGCCTTACGACTACTCTTTCCGCCCGGACAACGGCAAAATGTATTGCAGCGAACTGGTGTGGGCGAGTTATCTTGCTCCGGACGGCAGCCGACTTTTCACGGCGCGGCCGATGAACTTCCGGGCCGCGGACGGCACAATGCCGCAGTTCTGGACGGAACTGTTCGCAAAAGCAGGCGAAGAGATTCCCGAAGGAGTTCCCGGCACGAATCCCAACGACATGGCCCGGGAGAGCATTCTGGAGTGCGCGGGCCGCTACTACTGACGCTCCGGGATTCGCCTCGGCGCAATGTCCGCAGGCGCATCCGCCGATTCAGCATCCGTCAGACGACCCGTTCGACGGTGATGTCGGGATTTTCGCGCAGTAGGTCGATGTAACCCTCCTCGCTGGCCTGTCCCTTAGCGCGGATAACGATCGTGGCGCGGTGTACTACCCCGTCGGAGGTGCGCTGGGTCTCGACTTCATAGGAGATGACCGAATAGTCCTTGCTTTCGAGACGGGCGAACATCGCGTCGATGAACTCTTTCTTCTGCGCCGAGAAGACGATCATCGTGCGGCGGCGTCCCAGTCCGCCGAAGAAAAGCGTCAGCACTTCGAGTCCGAACAGCGTCAGCACGGTGGCCGCCCCGGCGACGACATACATGTGCCCTCCGGCCGCGAGCCCGATGCCCGCCGTAGCCCAAAGGCTCGCCGCGGTGGTCAGTCCGCGCACTAGCTGACGGTGGATGATGATCGTGCCGGCGCCGATGAATCCGATGCCGCTGACCACCTGCGCCGCGATGCGGCTGGGGTCGAGCCGCAGCCCGTCGTGGGTCGCCAGGAAGCCTTCGAAGCCGTATTGCGAGACGATCATCATCAACGCGCTGCCCAGCGCCACCAGAAAATGGGTGCGGAATCCCGCATCCTTCACCCTGTATTCGCGGTCGAGCCCGATGACCGTTCCGCAAAGCCCCGCCACGCACAATCGCACGATAAGATCCCACTCCGTCTCCATATCCCATTCGTTTTTACACAGATACAACCGCCCCTCGGCACTCCTCCGGGTCCCGGTCATCCGGTCCCGGCGAAGAAATCCGCCGCACGGCGGGCCAGCGAAGGGTTTTATCATTCAAATATACGATTTTTTCGGCGATTCGATTGCAGAGTGCAAATAATTTCGTACTTTTGCAGGCTAAGTTTAACTAATTAACTATTTACGACAATGCCGAAAATGAAAACCAATGCCGCTGCGAAGAAGCGTTTTACCTTCACCGGCACAGGAAAGATCAAGCGCAAACACGCTTATCACAGTCACATCCTGACCAAAAAGACGACGAAACAGAAGCGTAACCTCTGCTATTCGGGTATCGTTTCTGCGGCCGACGAGGCCAAAATCAAGAACCTGCTCGTTAAGTAATTAACCGGCGGAATTTTATTAATCGGAGCAGAACAGCCCCGAAGAATACGGGAGAACCGTATCGCTGTGAGCTCTCAAAAAACTTTACAATATGCCACGTTCAGTAAACGCAGTTGCGTCACGCGCACGTCGAAAGAAAGTTTTGAAACTTGCCAAAGGCAACTTTGGTTCAAGGGGAAACGTTTGGACCGTTGCGAAAAATACGGTCGAAAAGGGTCTGTGCTACGCTTATGCACACCGCGCCCTCAAGAAGCGGACATTCCGTTCGCTGTGGATCACGCGTATCAACGCCGCCGTCCGCGCCCAGGGAATGACCTATTCGCAATTCATCGGCAAGCTCAACGCCAAAGGCATCGTCCTCAACCGCAAGGTGATGGCCGACCTGGCAATGAACGAACCGAAGGCATTCGAGGCAATAGTTAAAGCAGTTAAATAATCCTTCCCCGGAAGGGTTTTAGCGGCGGACACCGGGGAGGTGTCCGCCTTTTTTCGGTATCAAACGGATTCACGATGGAGACCTGGAAAAAGACATTCGCCGTCATTTGGAGCGGACAGCTGGCGTCGATCCTCAGCAGCGAGATCGTGGCCTACTCGATCATCTTCTGGATGAGTCTCGAAACCGGCTCGGCCGAGGTGCTGGCATTCGCGGCCATCGCCGGCATGCTGCCCCAGTCGCTGCTGGGCCTCTTCGTCGGGGTCTACATCGACCGCTGGGACCGCAAGCGCACGATGATTCTCGCCGACAGCTTCATCGCCCTCTGCACGCTGGCGCTGGCGGCGCTGTTCTGGGCCGGGGCTGCCGAGATGTGGCACATCTACATCCTGATGGCCTGCCGTTCGGCGGGCTCGGCCTTCCACATGCCCGCCATGCAAGCCTCGGTCCCGCTGCTGGCCCCGCAATCGCAGCTCACGCGCATCGCCGGAGTCAACCAGATCATCGCCTCGCTGTCGAGCATCGCGGGCCCGGCCCTCGGGGCGCTGCTGATCAACCTCACCTCGATCGGCAACATCCTGCTGCTGGACGTTGCGGGAGCCGCCCTCGCCTGCACGTCGCTGCTCTTCGTCCGCATCCCCAACCCGCCGCGCGACACGACCCGCAAACCCGACCTGTGGCGGGAGTTCCGCGAGGGCTTCTCGGCCATGCACGCCATCCCGGGCATGGGCTGGTTCTTCACGCTCTCCATCGCCGTCTGGTTCTTCATCATGCCCGTCGGGGTGATGTTTCCGCTGATGACGCTCCAGCATTTCGGGGGCGGGACCTACGAAATGAGCCTGATCGAAATCGTCTGGGGCGGCGGAGCGCTTCTGGGCGGCGCCGTCATGGGCGCACGCACCTACCGGGTCAGCCGCATCGTGCTGGTCAACCTGATGTATCTGATCGTGGGCCTCTCGTTCGCATTGTCCGGGCTTCTGTCGCCCTCGGGATTCCTTTGGTTCGCGCTCTTCACGGCAGCGGCCGGGGTATCCAGCAGCGTCTTCAACGCTTCGTTCGTCTCCGTGGTCCAGACCCGCATCGAATCCGGGGTACTGGGGCGCGTCATGTCGCTCTACCGCAGTTTCGGACTGCTGCCCGCGGCCCTCGGACTGCTCGGCACGGGATTCCTCGCCGAGCACGTGGGACTGACGCATACGTTCGTCATCGCCGGGGGTATCATCTGCGCACTCGGGCTGACGGGCTTCTCCATCCCGTCGGTCATGCGGCTCGACCGCAGGGCATAAAAAAACGGCGGCCCTTTTCAGAGCCGCCGCCGTTTTCGCATCGGAATATCAGTTCTTCGGATAGACGTAGCCGTTGTAATAAATTTTCTGATACAACTGATTGCCGTCGTTCGACCATACGTACCTCACATCGGGCGAAGGATAAGCCGCGGTGTCGTAATTAAAGGACTCGAAGCTGCACTCCTGCGTACCCTCGATGATCTGTCCGCTCCGGTAAACGCTGCCGGAACTGAGGTAATAGCTCATTCTGAGGTTCGAACTGTCGGTGCCGACATAGATGGAAGAACCCTCGGCACGTCCCTCGCTGATCTTAAAATCCTTGCCTCTGCACTCCGAATAGACGAGATCGGCATTCGCTCCGCTCAGCGTAAAGTCAGCAGACCAATTCGAATGCACCGTGCTCTGGTCGATGTTGGCGCTGAGACCGCGCACCGCAATGGTATACGAACCGTCGCCATTGCTATAAAGCGTCGTCGAACCGCCCTCCATATGCACCGTCTGGGTCCCGTAGTTCGACCTGGAAAGCACTTTCAGATCGTCCTGGATCTCCACCTGCCATACCTTATCGACCTGAGCGTCTTTCAGCTGCTCGGCACCATTGGTCCTGACCAGCACCGAGCCTTTCAGATAGAAACCATCAGGCTGTTGGTAATCCTCGTTATAAGTGATTTCATAACTGCCGTCATCCTGCCGTTCGATCTTCGCTCCCGCGGTGAACAGCAGGCTGATGACCGAATTGGAGTTGCCCTCGATCTTCAGTTTGGTCAGGTCCACGTCCTTGAGCTCGGTCTCGGGATACTGCTTCGCGGCCTCGGCCAGCAGCAGGGCCAGCCGAATGCCCGCATTGGCCGGCTGCATGGCGACGGCATTCTGCGTCATCGTCATATTGTAGATATTCATACCCGGTTGCAGGGGCAGTAATTCCTTGTAGCTGTCATCCTCCTTGATACAGCCCGACAGCGCGAAGGCCGCCAATACAATCGTTGCAAAAAGTTTATTCATCTCGTATGTTTGATTAATTTCCCTCAATAAACGGTCCCGCCGGCAATATACTGCGTCGGGAACGAAAAAAATCGCATTAATTCATTGCAAAGATAATAAATCATGCCGGACCGGGAGAACTTTCCGACAAATAAAAGTGTCGTCGCGCCTCCGAAACCTCCGATTTGGCCATTTCGCAGCAAATTCGTATCTTTATCCATGCGGAGGTACACAAACGGCCGACCGTCCGTGCACCGGAATACGGGCCGGACAGCGGCTCCGCCCCACGAAACGATGAAAAACAGCAAACCAATCGCAATTACGCTTATGTCAATCCTGTCACTCTTCGGATGCGGTCCCTCGAAGGCCCCCGAGTATCCGTCCGACCAGCTCACGGCACGCGACGGCACCCGGTTCACGATCACCTTTTTCAAACACGCCTCGCTGTCGATCTCCGCGGGCGGCAAATACATCTACGTCGATCCCGTCGGCGCCAACGCCGACTACGCCGCGCTGCCGAAGGCCGACATCGTGCTCATCACCCACTCGCACTACGACCACCTCGACGTGGCGGCGGTCGAGAAACTGCTCGCGCCCGACACGGAGATCCTTTGCGACCGCACGTCGGCCGAGGCTTTCGAGATGAACTGCTACACGATGCGCCCGGGCAGCGTCGCCACGCCGCGCGACTGGGTGAAGGTCGAGGCCGTGGCGGCCTACAACACCACTCCGGGACACCTGCAATTCCACCCCAAGGAGCGCGAGGACTGCGGCTACATCCTCACCGTCGGCGGCACGCGCATCTACATCGCGGGCGACACGGAGCCGACGCCCGAAATGCGGGCGCTGCGCGACATCGACATCGCGTTCCTGCCCGTGAACCAGCCCTATACGATGACCGTGGAGCAGGCCGCCGAGGCCGTGAAGGCACTCCGCCCGGCGATCTTCTACCCCTACCACTACGGCGAGGTGGAGGAAAAGACCGACATCGACCGGCTGGTGCGCGAGACCGAGGGGCTGACCGAAATCCGGGTCCGCCCGATGGAATAGCGGCGTAAGAAGCCCGCCTTACGGGCGACGCATTTTTCTGCCGCTGCTCAGCCTGCGTGGCGCCACGAACCGAACGCCCGCCCAGTCAAACGGCAGGAGGGCCCGAATGGACCCTCCTGCTTCGATAACAACCCCTGCCGCGGCTATTTTTCGGCTGCGGCTTTTTTCGGTTCGGCCTTCACTTTGAGCGATGCGAAGCCTTTCACGATGTTCGCATCGTCGTTCTTCGTGCCGTCGTAAACCACGGTGACCTCCTTTTTGGGCAGGTCCACCTTCACGTCCTTGATGCCCTTGCCGAGCGACGGAACGTTGTTCATGATCTTCTTCACACAGTGATCGCAGTCGATGTCCGTAACGAACACCGTGGTCACGATTTTCTTTGCGGCGGGCTTCCCGGCAGCCGCGCACACGCCGACGCCCATCGCCAGAGCCAGGCAGAACAATACGAATTTTTTCATCTTTACTTTCTATTTTAAGGTTTTACATGACGTTTTTCACGCGGGTCAATAGAGATTGAACCGCAGCCCGACATAGAACTTGCGGCCCATGAGCGGCCCCCAGACGTTCATCGAGTTGAACTTGTAGTCGTAGGGATTCTGCGCATTGAGAATCGGGTCCTTCTGCCGGTAGTCGGCGATGTTCTCGCAACCCGCATAGATGTCGAACTTGCCCACCTTGCGGCTCACCTGCGCATAGAACATCGGGTAACGGGGCGAATAACTGTCGTTCGCCAGATCTCCATCCTGCGTCGGGATGCGCGCCGGACCGTTCAGCTGCGCCGTGGCGTCGAACACCCAACGGCGGAATTTCGTGGCATACTGGATGTTCAACAGCGTCTTGTACTGGCTCACCAGCGGACGTTCCACGCGGGCCGAGCCGCCGCCGGGACGCTTGATCGTCATTTCGCTGTCCGTGTAGCGGAACGTGGCGAAGATGTCGAGCCGCTCGACGGGCGTCCACGAAAAGTCGATCTGATAGGTGTCGGTGAACGAACGTCCGTCGGTGTTGTAAAAGACGATCGCCTCCGGGTCGTACTCCTGATCGGCGACCACCGAGTTGTAGAACTGCGTACGGAAATAGTCGAAGCTCAGCGTCGCGTTGTCGCGTCCGGCCAGCGAGAAGGTCTGCGTCAGGCTTCCGCCGACGGTCAGGGCCTTTTCCATGCGGTCGAACTTCTCGAAATCGGACGTTCCGGAGGCTTCGTCGCCGAGGAACGCGATCTTCCGGCCCGTGGCCAGCACGCCGATATTGTCGGTGATGACGTTCGTCGAGCGGTATCCCAGACCCGCCGAGGCGCGCAGCGTCGTCGAGGGGGTGATGTTCCACTTCAGATGCCCGCGGGGCGTTGCGAAAAAGCGGTCGTAATAGGCGTTGTAATCGCCGCGGATGCCCGCCACGATCGAGAATTTGTCCTTGACGGCATAGGTGTATTCGGCATAGGCCCCCGCCTCCTGCTCGTCGCGGTCGAAGTCGAAATCGCCCGTCGTCTTCTTCGGAATCCACGGCGTCGGGTTGACCAGACGCTCCCGGTAGTAGTCCAGATGCGCCTGCACGCCAACGATCAGCGACGAACGGTAGGTGAAATAGTGGTTGTACATCAGGTTCAGCGCCGCGGCGTTCTGATTGCCCTCGTAGGTGTTGAGCCCGAAATAGGCATCCTCGTCGAAGTGGTCGAAGTCGGCCACGAACGCCAGGTTCGAACGCATCTCGTCCTGTTCGTCGGGGTCGTAGACCGACGGACCGACGGGCATACCTATTTTAATATAGCCGTTGGCGTTGCGGTTGCGAATGTGCGATCCGTAGAGCGGCATCGGTTTTCCCTCGGCCTCCCAGTCCCAGTTCTGCGCCATATCCTCGCGCATGGCGGCGGTGTTTTTGAAATCGAGCATGCCGCCCAGACGGTTTTCCTGCACGAACTTCCAGCCCCAGCGCACCTGCGTGCCGTTGTCCGCCGAGTAGAGCCATTTGTTGGCCACGTTGATCTGGTCGGATTTCGGCAGGTCGCGGAAATGATCGTGGTTGTGGTCCATCTTCCGTGCGTCGGTGTCCGTCGAGCCGTGGAGCAGGATGACGCTCGACAGCTTTTTGTCTTTGGTCACGGGAAATGCCGTCGAGATGTTGGCCTCGGGACGCAGCTCGTCATCGAGATAGAGATTCACGAAGAGCCGTTCGTCGTCCGTGGGCTTGCGGTGTTCGAGGTTGATCTGCCCCGTGATGGCCTCGTGGCCCGCCGTGACCGAAGCCACGCCTTTCGACACCTGAATCGAATTGAGCCACATGCCGGGCGTATAGCTCAGGCCGTAGGGAGCGCTCAGGCCGCGCATGATCGGACGGTTTTCGTCGAGGATCTGGGTGTAGGTCCCGGCCAACCCCAGCATCTTGATCTGCCGGGCGCCCGAAATGGCGTCGCTGTAACCGACGGTCACCGACGCCGAGTTCTCGAACGACTCGGCCAGATTGCAGCAGGCCATCTTGCAGAGACCCGCGAACGAGATCATCTCGCCCTTGACGATGCCGTCGCGCTTGACGAAATTGCCGCTGAGGTTCCCTTCGACCACGACATCTTCGAGGGCCACGCCCTCCGAACGGAGGGTGAATTCGACCTTATCGACGCCGCTTTCGACGCGGATCGTGTCGTTGATGTAGCCCAGGTAGGAGGCCACGAGTCTGTCGTAGCCCTTCACCCGGTGCAGTTGGAAAGCGCCCTGCACGTCGGTGCCGGCGCCGATCGTCGTTCCGGCCCAGTAGACCGAAGCTCCGATCAAAGGTTGTTTGTCCGCATCGCGGACCACGCCCCGCAAATCCTGGGCGTTCAGCGTACCGCAAACGGCGAGGGCCGAAAGCGTAAAGAATGAGATTCTGTAAAAATTCATGGAAAAATTCCGTTATCGGTTAAAACTGATTGCGGACCGGTGCACGCGGCATCGGTCCCGAAGGGAGTTTCAAGCCGATACGGGAGGGGCGCGGAAGCCCACGGGAAGAAGCGCGGCCTCCTGCACGAAAGGCGGACGCCGTTCGGCGACCTTTTTGCGCAGGAAAGGAACATGGGCCGGACACGGGCACTCGGCAGCGAGTGCGGGAGGCAGGTCTATGACCGTGCAGCGAATATGGCGTTCGTCGTCGCCGGAGTTCTGGGAGATATAGAGTTCTACCTCGGTCGAATGGAGTTCGCAGCCGCAGCACGCACGCACGACCTCGTGGTCCGGAACGTCGTGCCGGCACTCCGAAAGGCACACATGCTCCGCATGGGCCTTGCGCTCCGCGCACCCGCAGGTCAGGGAGAGCACGGCCGTTCCGGCCGTCGCCAGCAGGTAGACGGCCGTCAGCAGCAACGCTATGCCTTTCTTCATTTTCATCCTTTCTCGATTCCGCACTCCGCGAGACAGCCGGCTTTTCCCGATGCAACGGTCACATGCCCGCCGGCCATCCGTCTAACGCCCGGACACTTCGCAAAAGTATAAAAAATTCCCAAAAACGCCTAATTTTTCATGCTTTTGGTGTATCCGCAGCGCAACGGCACCTCCGCACCGCCTGCCGCCCGGCTTTCGGAATCTGTCTTAAACTTAAATACTCCCGCCCGGCAAAATGCAAGTAAACTTGCTTTTGTTTTCGGCTTATTCGTACTTTGGCTGCGGCGCCGTAACGGCGCTTTCAGAATGTCGGGACCTTTTGCCGGGCCGTCTGCGATTCGGGTTTGGAACCGTTCGTTCTTTTTCCATTGCAGAGTCTTTCAGATACTCCGCCTCGGAAAAAATGCAAGTAAGCTTGCTTTTTTTCTCTCGGCTTATTCGTATCTTTGTATTATGGAACCTATTTCGGACAAGATATACGACACGCTGAAACGCTACTGGGGCTTCACGGAGTTCCGTCCCGTGCAGGAGCGGATCATCCGCTCCGTCATGGAAGGGCGCGACACGCTGGCGCTGATGCCCACGGGCGGCGGCAAGTCGCTCACCTATCAGGTTCCGACCCTCGCCCGTGAAGGCGTATGCATCGTCGTCACGCCGCTCATCGCCCTGATGAAAGACCAGGTCGATCGCCTCCGGGCACGGCGCATCCCGGCCGTGGCGATCCATTCGGGCCTCTCGCCCCGGGCCATCGACATCGCGCTGGACAACTGCGTCTACGGCGACGTGAAATTCCTCTACGTCGCGCCCGAACGACTGGCCACCGAGGCGTTCCGCCTGCGCGTCGTGCGGATGAACGTCTCGCTTCTGGCCGTTGACGAAGCCCACTGCATCTCGCAGTGGGGCTACGATTTCCGCCCCTCGTACCTGCGCATCGCCGAACTGCGCGAAAAGCTCCCCGGAGTATCCGTGCTGGCGCTCACCGCCTCGGCCACGAAACCGGTGGCCGAGGACATCATGCGCCACCTCAAATTCTCCGAGCCGCACATCCTGCGCAGCAGTTTCGCTCGCCCCAACCTTTCGTACAGCGTCCGCCGCACCGACGACAAGAACGGCCAGCTGCTGCGACTGGTGCACAACGTTCCCGGCTCGGGCATCGTCTACATGCGCACCCGCGAGGGCACCGAGCAGACCGCCGAATTCCTGCGGCAGGAGGGCATCCCGGCCGCGGCCTACCACGGCGGACTGGGGCACGCCGAACGGGCGCTGCGGCAGGAGGAGTGGCTCTCGGGCAAGGTCCGCGTGATGGTCGCCACGAACGCTTTCGGTATGGGCATCGACAAACCCGACGTGCGGTTCGTGGTCCACTACGCCATGTGCGACTCGCTCGAAAGCTACTACCAGGAGGCGGGCCGCGCGGGCCGCGACGGACAGCGGGCCTACGCCCTGCTGCTGGTGGCTTCGGACGACAGCGACCGCATCGCGCGGCGCTTCGAACAGGAGTTCCCCCCGCTCGAAAAGGTCAAAGACATCTACGAATCGGTCTGCTCCTACCTGCAAGTGGGCGTCGGCGACGGCGGCGAAGCGTCGTTCCTGTTCAACATCCACGACTTCTGCGCCCGCGAGCACCTCTACTCGGGGACGGTCCTGAGCGCCCTGAAACTGTTGCAGCAGAACGGCTACATGACCCTCACCGACGCGCAGGACAACCCCGCGCGGGTGATGTTCTGCGTCAGCCGCGACGAGTTGTACAAACTCCGCGTGCAGCGCGACGAGCTCGACCACTTCATCCGCACCCTGCTGCGGCTCTACAACGGGGTCTTCACCGAGTTCCGGCCCATCGACGAAGGCGAGCTGGCCACGTGGAGCGGCTACACCGTCGAGCGGGTCAAGGAGCTGCTGAAACGGCTGTGGCAGTTGCGCGTCATCCGCTACATCCCGTCGAACCGCTCGCCGATCCTCTTCCTGAACGAGGAGCGCCTTCCGCGCGCCGACCTCTACATCGCCCCCGAAACCTACCGGCTGCGGCAGCAGCTGATGCGCGAACGTTTCGAACAGATGGTCGCCTACGCCGACAACGACGACGAATGCCGCAGCGCGGTGCTGGAACGCTATTTCGGCGAGGGCGATCCCGCGCCCTGCGGGGTCTGCGACGTGTGCCTCGCGCGCAAGCGGGCCGCCAAGGCCGCCGGACGCAAAGCCGCCGGGGAGGCCGATCCCGATTCCGCCGCCCTGCGCGAAAAGCTCCTGCAACGCCTCGCCGACTCCCCCGCCGACCCGCGGCAGCTGGCCGACGGCATGGCCTGCACGCCCGAACGGCTGGCCGGAGAACTCCGGACGCTGCTCGACAAGGGAGAGATCCGAACGATGCCGGACGGCAGGCTCGCACTTTCCGGAGATCCCGACAGCCTCGGCCGGGCAAATTAGTCGTACGACGGGCAAGATTTGTGAAAATAATTCCGTAAATTTGTGGGAATTTTCACCGCATGACCACTGTAAACAATTTCATCGATAAAATCAGCAACGAGCAGACCGCCCTGCTTCCGGCCATCGAGTTCCGGGGGGAGATCCGCCTCGTCGAGCACGAGCGCGACATCGCCGAGGCTTGCAAGCGCCTCGCCCGAGAGCCGCTGATCGGCTTCGACACCGAGACGCGCCCCTCATTCCGCCCCGGCGTGACGTTCCGCGTGTCGCTGCTGCAACTCTCCACGCCGACGGTCTGCTACCTCTTCCGGCTCAACCGGATTCCGCTGGCCAAACCCATCCTGCAACTGCTCGAAAGCAGCGATGTGCTCAAAATCGGCGCCGACGTGGCGGGCGACCTGCGTTCGCTGCGCCAGATCCGCCACTTCCGCGACGGGGGCTTCGTCGATCTGCAAGCCCTGGCCCCCCAATGGGGCATCGGGGAGAAGAGCCTGCGCAAACTCTCGGCCATCGTGCTGGGCCAGCGCGTCTCGAAAGCCCAGCGGCTGAGCAACTGGGAGGCCGCGACCCTCACCGACAAACAACAGCTCTACGCCGCCACCGATGCCTGGGTCTGCATCCGCATCTACGAACAGCTGTTGCGCACACCGAAAAAACCGATCCGCAAATGATACCTAAGATCTACCTGCGCCGCGGCAAGGAGGAGTCACTCCTGCGCCGCCACCCGTGGATTTTCTCGGGGGCCATCGACCACATCGAGGCCGAGGAGGAGTCCGATTTCGCCGAAGGGGCCCTCGTCGAGGTCTACACCCGTCCGGGCGAATTCATCGCCCAGGGCCACTACCAGGTGGGCTCGATCGCCGTGCGCGTGCTCTCGTTCGAGCGGGAGCCCATCGACCAGGCGTGGTGGAACCGCCGCATCGCCGTGGCCTACGACGTGCGCCGCACGCTCTCGCTCACGGACAACCCCGCGACGACCTGCTACCGCCTCGTCCACGGCGAAGGGGATTCCCTGCCGGGGCTGGTGGTGGACATCTACGGCACGACGGCCGTCGTACAATGCCACTCGGCAGGCATGTACCACGCCCGGCAGCAGATCGCCGAAGCGCTGCGCACGGTCTACGGCGGCCGGCTCACGGCCATCTACGACAAATCGTCACAGACGCTCCCCTTCAAGGCCGACCTCGGGGCCGTGGACGGCTACCTGTGGGGCCACGCGGAGCACTCCTCGCAGGTCGTCACGGAGAACGGCGAGCGCTTCCTCGTCAACTGGGAGAAGGGGCAGAAGACGGGATTTTTCCTCGACCAGCGCGAAAACCGCGAACTGGTGAAACGCTACGCGAAGGGCCGCACGGTGCTCAACACCTTCTGCTATACGGGCGGCTTCTCGGTCTACGCCCTTTCGGGCGGCGCCAAAGAGGTCTGCTCGGTGGACTCCTCGGAACGCGCCGTGGCGCTGGCCGCCGAGAACATGCAGCTCAACTTCGGCGACAGCGCGGCCCACTCGGAGGTCGCCGCCGACGCCGTGGAGTACCTCAAGGACATCGGCGACCGATACGACCTCATCATCCTCGACCCGCCGGCCTTCGCCAAGCACCACAAGGTGCTGGGCAACGCCATGCAGGGCTACAAGCGGCTCAACGCCCGGGCGCTGTCGCAAATCCGCCCCGGCGGCATCCTCTTCACCTTCTCCTGTTCGCAGGCGGTGTCCAAGGAGCTGTTCCGCACGACGGTCTTCTCGGCCGCGGCCATCGCGGGGCGCAAGGTGCGCATCCTGCACCAGCTGACCCAGCCCGCCGACCACCCGATCAACATCTACCATCCCGAGGGCGAATACCTCAAAGGGCTGGTACTCTACGTAGAATAAGCCATGAAAAAACTGCTGACCACCACCCTGCTCGCGCTCGCCGCGGCCCTGACGGCCGGGGCCCAGAGCCGCACCGAAGTCTACACCCTCCCGAGCAAGATCCTCGGCGTCGAGAAAAGCTGCACGGTCTACCTGCCCGACGGCTACGACCGCTCCGGAGAGAGCTACCCGGTGCTCTACCTGCTGCACGGCGCCAGCGGCTGCCACACCGACTGGACCCAGAAGGGCTACATGCGCCGCATCACCGACGAAACCGTCGCTTCGGGCATGGCCCGGCCGATGATCGTCGTCATGCCCGACGCCGCGGGCGAGGGCAGGAACTACACCGGCCGGCACATGGGCTATTTCGACGTTCCGGGCTGGAGCTACGAACAGTTCTTCTTCGAGGAGTTCATCCCCGCCGTCGAAAAGCACTACCGCATCGTCGGCGACAAGGCCCACCGGGCCATTTCGGGGCTCTCGATGGGCGGCGGCGGCACGGCGGTCTACGCCCTGCGCCACCCCGAAGTCTTCGGCTCGGCCTGCCCGATGAGCGGCCTTCTGGACACCCTGCCCGGCCCGCGCAACTACGACGACGCATTCAAACAGTCCGTCGCCGACAACTCGCCCGTGGCGATGCTGCGCGAAATGCCCGACGACAAGCTCGACGGTGTGCGCTCGGTCCGCTGGTGGGTGGACTGCGGCGACGACGACTTCCTCTGGAAATGCAACGTCGATTTCTACTCGCTCATGCGCGAACGGAACATCCCCCTGCAATACCGCATGCGCGACGGCGGCCACACGTGGCGCTACTGGGAAACCGTCCTGCCCGACGTGCTGATCTTCGTCTCGGCGGGATTCGGCAAATGACGACACACGAAAAGGGCTTCCGACGGAAGCCCTTTTCGTTTCAGCGGTACAACACCGCCGCCAATGCCGCCGGATCGCCCGGCAGTCCGGGCCAGGCTGCGGAGAGTGCGGCCGCAAGCGCTCCGGCATCGGCATTCTCCGCGACGAGGGATTTCAGTTTTTCGAGATAAGCGATCTGGAACTCCACCTCGGCCGGCGTTGCGGGTGCGCCGTGCCCTCCCACGAAGAGCGTGCAGCCCGACGCCGCAGCGGCTTTCAGCGCCGCAAGCTGCGCATCGACCGCCTCCGGTCCCGTGATTTGAAGCGGGGATAAGTGGGCCTTCGCCGGAGCGAAATGCGTGTAGCACACCTGCCCCCCGATCACCACGCTCGAGGCCGGAAAATCAGACGACGCACCCCGTGAGAAATCGAAGGCAACCCCGGCCCATATCCGGCGGCCTTCGGCCGGCACTTCTTCGTGCCCCGCGTGTTCACGCAGGTCTATCGCATCGCCGAACGCCGCTTTGAAGCCTTCGAGCATGCCGCCGTAAACGGCCCCTTTCGCAAATTCGGACATTCCCTCGACCAGCACGACCTGATCGGGCGCATAATCGGCCACGCCGCCCACATGATAGTCGGCCACGACCTTCACGACGGGTTTTCCCAGTCCTTTCAGGTATCCGGCAAACTCTTTCAGGTTCTCTTTGAAGAGGGGCATTTCCAGTATCACCAGTCCGTCGCGGCCTTCGACGACGGTCGTAGCATCGCCCAACGCATCCTGCGTCAGGTAGACATGAAGCCGGAACCCGTCCATGTCGTACGTCTTCACCTCACCTTTCAGCAGCGCCGCATCGCCCTGCGCTCCGAACACGCCGCCGCCTGCCAGGAGCGACACGATCCATAAAATCTTTTTCATTGCCTTAACAATTTAGAAATGAACATCGGTTACTTTTAGTAATATGATTACTATTATTTACCGCAAAGGTAAGGCAACGGTTTCGGATATGCAAGAAGGCACCTGCCGATCAGTAGGTTACCCTCGTGTAACGAATATTCGGAATGAGGCGATTAAATCGGCGAAAAAACTGAAAAAATTTCGAAGCCCGCGAATCCCTGCGTCCGCAGTTTCGGGCAGGGAATCGAAAAAGCCCCTCGGGGAGGGGTCATCTATTTCACCTTTTCGTAGACGTAAATCTCGTGAATCTCCCGGTCATAGCCTGGATAGAATCCCCGCGGCATCCCCAGCACGATCCGCGCACCCCGGTTGGCCAGTACCAGCAGATCGTCCGTCGCAGGATCGACCGCCAGCCCCTCGATCTCGCCCACCCGCCGGAAATCGTCCATCGAACGGAACGGCAGCACCGTGGCGCAGGACTTTCCGTCGCGCAGATCGGCGATGTAGAGGTTGTCCGGCTCGCCGAGATCGGCATCCCCGTCGTCGGCCGAGATCAGCATCCGTCCGCCGGCCATGAAAATCCCCTGCTGCCACTGCGGCACGGGACGCAGGTGCACCTTGCGCACGTATCGGCCCGTCGAAAGGTCGTATCCGTAGACATAGCGTCCATCGACCCAGTCGGCCATCCAGACCATGCCTCCGTCGCGGTCCACGGCCAGTCCGCACACCTCGACCTGTCCCGACGCGGGTTCCCAGTCGATCGAACGTTTCCATTCCAGCGTGTTGGCATCGTACACCGCGACCTGGATATTCTCCCCGCGGCCGTCGTCGAAGGTCTCGATTCCGGCATAGATCTCACCGTTCCACACGTCGATGTCGCCGATATGGTTCGCGGCCAGCGGCAGCCCCTCGAAGGGGGGCTCGTTTTTGGCCGCCAGCCGCCCCTGCTTGTCGTACTTGTAGAGCACCGTGCTGCCCGACACGTAATAATAGGCCGAATCGGCGGCGATTCCCTGCCGTCCTTCGACCGGAATCACCCGCTTCAGGCGATATTCCGCCCCCAACTCCTGCGCCGCAAGCGGCATCGCGACCGCCAGCAGCAGCCCGAAAATCAACCCTTTTTTCATTTTCGTCTCCATTTTACACCCTCTCGGGCAAAAACAGGGCCGGAACCGCATTCCCCGTCGAGGAATCTGCTCCGGCCCGGATCGAAAGCGGATCACCGCCTATTTTCGCTTCGCGTGCTGCTGGGCTTCCTGCTGACGCAGAAGCTCCTCGTAACGCTGCTGGAATTTCGATTTCTTGCCTTTCGACTTCCTCGCGGCATTGGCCTGCATGATGGCGTGTATCTTCTGGTCATCGACCATGCGGCGGATGACGAGCGTCTGCCCGATGGTGAAGAGGTTCGAAAGCAGGTAGTAGTAGCACAGACCGCTCGAATAGCTGTTGAACCAGAAGAGCATCATGATCGGCATCAGGTAGACCATCATGAACTTCATGCCGGCCATCTGGGGCTGCGACGAGGCGGTCTGCTGATAGCTGAAATAGGAGTATCCGAACAGCGACAGGGCCATCAGCAGGGCGAATAGCGACACGTGATCTCCGTAGAAGGGGATCGAGAAAGGCAGGTTCAGCACGCTGTCGTACGACGAGAGGTCGTCGGCCCACAGGAACGGCTGCTCGCGCAGCTCGATCGAGGCGGGGAAGAAGCGGAACATGGCGATCAGAATCGGCATCTGGATCAGCATCGGGATACAGCCGCCCATGGGATTGATGCCCGCCTTCTTGTAGAGCTCCATCGTCGCCTGCTGCCTTTTCATCGCATCCTCCTGCTTGGGGTATTTCTTGTTCAGCTCATCGACCTGCGGTTTGATGAGGCGCATCTTGGCCATCGAGACATAGCTCTTGTAGGTGAGCGGCGAGATCACCAGCTTCACCAGCACCACCAGAATCAGGATGATGATGCCGAAGCTGCCGATGTAGTTGCGCAGGAAGTCGAAGACCGGAATCACGCACCAGCGGTTGACCCATCCGAAGATGCCCCATCCCAGCGGCACGAGCCGTTCGAGATGGATCTCGGCGCCCTTCGAATCGTCCACCTTCTTGAGGATCGAGTACTTGTTGGGGCCGAAATAGAAGGCGAAATCATACCCTTCGGTCTGCGGCGTATAGGGCACGCCCATCTGCGCCGTGAAGGTTTTCAGCAGCGACGATTCGGGAGCCGCCGTATCGAAAGCCAGATTCGCATAGGAGACGTTCTCCGGAGCGATGAACACCGACGAGAAGAACTGCTGCTTGAACGCCACCCACGACACCTGCGTCGAGATGTTCTTCGACTTGGCGCCGTCGCTCATGCCCAGCTCCTCGATCGACGATTCGCCCGGGAAGCGGTAAGCCAGCGTGGTGTACATGTTCTCGTTCTGAAAACCCTTCTCGTTCTGGTAGGTGGTGTTGGCCCAGTCGATCTGAATCTGGGTCTGGTTGGCCATCTCGCGGGCCATGTTCACCAGCCGCACGTCGAAATCCACGAGGTAGTCGCGTTCGGGCGACTTCGTGTCATAAATCGTGTAGCGATACTCCAGATAGGCCCCTTCGGCGACCGGGAGACGCATCGCAACCACGACGCTCTCCGCACCGTCGGCGGCCGTCGTCTCCGGCTCGGCCGTGAACACATAGTCCAGCGTGTTGACCGGGATGTTCCTCAGCCCGTTTTTCACGTAAAACGAAAGTCCGAAACGCGCCGTCGCGGGGTCCATCAGCTCGATCTGCTGGTTGCGTTCGCCGCGCGGGGCGTACTTGGTGTAGTCTTTCAGCGTGACGCCCGTGATCTGGCCGCCGCGGGTCGAGAAACGCACCGCTATCACGTCGTTCTCCACCGTGAACTCCTCGGGTTCCGCCTCGCGGGCATTCGCCAGCGACTCGCCCAGCGTCTCCACCTGGCGTTCGCGCGCCGCGGCCGCAGCCTCCTCGGCCGTCACTCCGGGCTGCACTTCGCCTGTGGCCGTCGAATCGGCAGCCGGAACCGCGGGCCGCGTCGCGCGGGCCACCGAGTCCATATAGGCGTCATACGCCTCTTTCTTTTCGAGATATTCCTTCTGCTGCTTGCTGTTGATGTAGGCGAATCCCAAAAAGAGGACCGCCACGACGGCAATGCCGATAATTGATTTCTTATCCATTAAAATACTGTTCCTTTTTTCTTTTCAGGAGGTGATTACTTCTTCTCCGCATAGGCCAGCGCGGCTTTCACGAAAGCCACGAAGAGCGGCGAAGGACTCAGCACAGTGCTCTTGTACTCGGGATGGTACTGCACACCGACGAACCACGGATGGTTCTCGACCTCGACGGCCTCCACCAGATTGGTGTCGGGGTTGACGCCCACGGCCTTCATACCGGCGGCCTCGAACTGCGCCAGATAGTCGTTGTTGAACTCGTAGCGGTGACGGTGACGCTCCGAAATATTGAGCTTTCCGTAGGCCGCAGCGACCTTCGAACCCTTCTTCAGCGTACAGGGATAGGCGCCCAGACGCATCGTGCCGCCCTTGGCCGTCACGCCCTTCTGCTCCTCCATCAGGTCGATCACCGGATGGGCCGTCGCCTGCTCCATCTCGCTCGAATTGGCGTCGGAAAGTCCCATCACGTGACGCGCGAACTCGATCACGGCGCACTGCATGCCCAAGCAGATGCCCAAGAACGGAATGCCGTTCTCACGGGCGAAGCGCACGGCCTCGATCTTGCCCTCGATGCCGCGGTTGCCGAAGCCCGGGGCCACCAGAATACCCGACATCCTGCCCAGCAGCGAGGCGGCCGTCTCGGCGGTGACCTTCTCCGAATTGACATAGCGGAGCTTCACCTTGCAGTCGTTGACGGCCCCGGCGTGAATGAACGATTCGCTGATCGACTTGTAGGCATCGGGCAGCTCGGTGTACTTGCCCACCAGCGCGATTTCGATCTTCTTCGACGGGTGCTTGATCTTGCCCACGAAAGCGCTCCAGGCGGCCATATCCGGCTCCTTGTCGGCCGGGAGGTTCAGCTTGTCCAGCACCACTTCGTCCAAGTGCTGTTCGTGCATCTTGATCGGCACCTCGTAGATCGTCGGCACGTCGATCGACTCCATCACGGCATTGGCATCGACGTTGCAGAACAGCGCGACCTTGCGTTTGAGCGCCGAGGTCAGCGTATGTTCGGCGCGCAGCACGAGAATGTCGGGCTGGAGCCCGTTCTCCAGCAGCGCCTTCACGGAGTGCTGCGTGGGTTTGGTCTTCATCTCGCCCGAAGCGGCCATGTAGGGGATCAGCGTCAGATGCACCAGCGCCGTGTTCTTGTGCCCCAGCGAGTAGCGCAGCTGGCGCACCGATTCGATGAACGGCTGCGACTCGATGTCGCCCACCGTGCCGCCGATCTCGGTGATGATGACGTCGTATTTCTTGGTCTGCGCCAGCAGCTGGATGCGGCGTTTGATCTCGTCGGTGATGTGGGGAATGACCTGCACGGTCTTGCCCAGGTACTCGCCCTTGCGCTCCTTCTCGATGACGCTCTTGTAGATGCGGCCAGTCGTGACGTTGTTGGCCTTCGACGTGGGCTGGTTCGTGAAGCGTTCGTAGTGTCCCAGGTCGAGGTCCGTCTCGGCGCCGTCCTCGGTGACGTAACATTCGCCGTGCTCATAGGGGTTGAGCGTTCCGGGATCGACGTTGATGTAGGGGTCGAGCTTCTGAATGGTCACCGAATAGCCGCGTGCCTGCAACAGACGTGCGATCGAGGCCGAAATAATACCCTTTCCGAGCGACGATGCGACACCGCCCGTTACGAATATGTACTTGGGTTTGGAGAGTTTCATTACTGTATTGACTATTTGTTTTCGTTGTTCTGTTCTTCCTGGTCCTGTTTGTCGATCAGCTTCACCTTCTCGATGGCCGCCGCCATCTCCTCGCGGGCACGGTCGATCTTCGCCCGCACGTCGGCCACCAGCGCCTCGGCGTTCTTCGACTTGGCGAAGAACCCGATGTTGTTCTCCAACAAGGCGATCTCCTGCTCCAGCTGGCGCACCTTGTTGTACAGACGCTCGCGCTCCGTGCGCAGACGGCGGTCGCCCGACGCTTTGAGCGACGAGACCTTCTCGCGGAAGCGGCCCATCGAGCGGTCGCGCTCCGAGCCGCGCAGCGTGTTGAACAGCTCATCGACGGCGGCCTTGTATTTCTTCTGAATGCTGTCCTTCTGCTTGATGGGCACGAATCCGATCTCGCCCCAGCGGCGCTGGAACTCGCGGATCACCTCGTAACCGCCGGCCTTCACGTCGGCCTCGGCCATTTCGGCCAGCAGGGCGAGTTTCTTCTGCAAATTCTCCTCGTGTTCGCCGTCAACGCTCGCAAAGTGCGACGCCTTACGCTCGAAGAACTTGTCGCAGGCGGCGCGGAAACGCTTCCAAACGGCATCCGAATGACGCCGCGACACCGCCCCGATCTGCTTCCAGCGGGCTTGCAGGGCGATCAGTTCGTCGGTGGCCTTCTTCCACTCCTCGCTGTTCATCAGCGACTCGGCGGCCTCGCAGATCTCGGTCTTCAGTTGGAGGTTGTGCTCCATCTCGGTCTTCATCCCGGCATAGAACTGCCGCTTGGCCTCGAAGAAACGGTCGCACGCCGTGCGGAAACGCTCGTAGATGCGGTTGTTGTCCTTCTTGGGGGCGAATCCGATGGTCTTCCAGGTCTTCTGAATCTCCAGCAGACGGTCGCTGGCCTTGTTCCACTCCTTGCGGGTGGTCAGCGGCTGCGCCGCGAGCTCCTCGGTCGCGGCGCAAAGCTCGGTTTTGAGTTCGAGATTGCGGACCTGCTCGCCCTTCAACGCCTCGAAATGCTCCTGATGCTGTTTGTTGATGCGGCTCGACGCGGCCTTGAAACGCTCCCAGAGCGCCTCCTTGTATTCGTTGGCCACGGGACCCGTCTCGCGCCACTCGTCGTGGAGTTTCTGCAACTTGCGGAACGCCTCGACCACCGAAGGTTCGAGGATCAGCGCCTCGGCCTGCTCGCAGAGGGCGACCTTCTGCTCGTAGTTCTTTTTCAGGTCGAGATCGCGCAGCTCCTTGTTGATCTTGATGAAATTGTAGAAATTCTCGACGTGGAGGTTATAGGTCTCCCACAGGTCTTTGACATACTGCTGAGGCACGATGCCGGTCTCCTTCCAGCGCTGCTGGAGTTCGCGGAACTTGTTGAACGTATGGTTGAGCGTCTCGTCCGAGTTGACCAGCTCCTTCAGCTCCTCGATGATCGCCTGCTTGACCTTCAGATTGGCCTCTTTCTCGGCTTCGAGATTGGCGATGAAGGCGTCGCGGCGCTGACGGTATATCTTGAACTGCTCCTTGAGCTGCACTTCGGCTCCGTCCACCGACGGGGCGAAATCCTCCTCGGCGCCGCCCTCCTCGATGAAACGGCGGCGTGCGGCCTCGACCTCGGCGCGGCGGATGCGGTAGAAAGCGATTTTCAGCGCCTCGACATCCCGGCGGATCGACTGCACGGGCTGCTCTTCGAGCATCCGGGCGAACAGCGCCACCAACTCCTCCTTGCCTTTGCCGGCGAACTTGTCCGCGGTGTCGGGCGTCTCCCCGGCCAGACGGTCGGCGGCCTCCTCCTCGGGCGTTTCGTCCTCGATCTCCAGTCCGGCGTTCTGCGCGGCGAGCGCAGCCTCCTCGTCGGCGAAATCCACCTGCACGTCGGCCGGCACAGCCTCTTCGGCGGCTTCGGCCACGGGTTCCGCCGCAGGCTGGATGCGGGCGCGCTTCGCCCTCGGAGCGGCCTCCTCGGCAGGGGCTTCCTCCACGGCGGGAGCCTCTTCCGCCCCGGCAGGCGCCTCGGCAGGTTCGGTCTCCCCGGCGGCCGCTTCGGCGGGAGTCTCCGCAACAGGAGCGGTTTCCGCTTCGGCAGGCGCCTCGGCGGCGGGATTCGGGGTTTCGGGGACTTCGGCAGTCACGGCAGGGGTCGCTTGCACATCTTCAGCCGCAGGGCTGACAGGCTCTTCGGGAGCAGGAAGTGTCGGTTTTTCAGTAGCCATCTCAGTACGCATTTTTGGTTCCCGTATATATACGGGGAGTCTATAAATCTCGCAAATGTAACCATTTTATGCGGAATCCGGAAATGATTTCACCAAAAGATGCAACAACGCCGCCATCCGGAAGAGTGAAATTCCCGAATCCCGGTGCGGCGGCGCGGTTTTCCGGCGATTTCCGGTTCGCCGTCAACGCTTGCGGCCCTTGGCGGCGAGACGTTTGGGCGCGGCCTGACGCCCCGTCGTGACGGGACGCACCCCGCGACGCACGCTTCGAGTTCCGCCGCACCGGGGCTTCTCCCACGCCGCAGCCTCGGCGAAACGCTGGAAAGCCTCCCAGTCGAAGGCTTCGTTGCCGCCCGCCGGGGGCACGTTCCAGTCGTTCGCAGCCCGTTTCCGGCTCTGCTTCTCCGGGCGGCTCTCCTTCGGAGTCTCCTCCTCCGGGCGGATTTCTTTCGGACGGCTCTCTTTCGGACGGCTCTCCTCCGCCGCGACCTCGGCCGCCTCCCTGCGGCTCCGTTCCGCGGCCTGCGGCGCAGGCTCCGCATCCCGGCGGCGGCTCCGCTTCTCGGGACGGGATTCGCCCGGCTCCGGTTTCGCCCCTGCGGCCGCATCCTCGCGGTCGATCCGGGCGATGCGGCGGCGTCCGCCCGAGGCGTTGAGCCGGCTCACGACGCTCTCGGCGTCGCTGAACGGCACGCTCACCAGCGAATAATTCTCGAAGAGGCGCACGTCGTCGATATGCTTGTCCCGCAGCCCGCATTTGCGCTTGAGCATCTCGACCAGCTTGCGGCCCGAATAGCCGTCGCGCGTCCCGAGGGTCAGGAACAGCCGGGTCCTGCCCTTGCGGTCCACCGAGAACGAACGGATCTCGGGATAGCTGCTCTGGTCCAGTTCGCTGCGGAACGCCAGCCGGAGCAGAGCCCCCAGCGCCACGTCGGGCGCATAGGTTTCGAGCAGCTCGGCGGCATAGTCGGCATAGTCGCCGTAGGACTCGCTCTCGACGATCTCCCGCAGCTCCTCTTTGATCTTGGCGCGCTTCATCGCCACGATGTCCTGCGGCGAAGGAAGCGTCTCGCGCCGGATGTCGGCCTTGATGTCGCGCATCATCCAGTTGAAACGCCGCAGCTCGGCGCCCGAAATGAAGGTGATGGCCGTGCCCTCGCGCCCGGCGCGGCCCGTGCGGCCGATGCGGTGGACATAGCTCTCCGAATCCTGCGGCAGCGAGTAGTTGATGACGTGCGAAAGGTTCGACACGTCGATGCCGCGCGCCGCAACGTCGGTGGCCACCAGGATGTTGACCGTCCGGTCGCGGAACTTGCGCAGGATCTTTTCGCGCTGGGCCTGCGACACGTCGCCGTGCAGCCCCTCGGCAGCGTAGCCGTGCGATGCGAGGCGCGTCGCCACTTCGTCCGCGCCGATCTTCGTGCGGCAGAAGACGATGCCGTAAAAATCCGGTTCGATGTCGATGATGCGCGTCAGGGCGTCGAACTTGTCGGCCTCGCGCACCTCGAAATAGATCTGGTTCGTCAGATCGGCGGTCAGGTGCTGCGACTCGATGCGCAGCATCTCCGTATCGCGCATGTAAGCCTCCGACAGCCGGACGATCCGTTCGGGCATCGTGGCCGAGAAGAGCAGCACGCGGCGGTCGGCGCCCGTATGATTCATGATCTCTTCGACATCTTCGAGAAAACCCATGTCGAGCATCTCGTCGGCCTCGTCCAGCACCAGGAAACGGACCTTGTCGAGTTTGAGCGTGCCGCGGCGGATGTGGTCCAGCACGCGGCCCGGGGTCCCCACGACGATGTCCACGCCGCGCGACAGACGGCGCAGCTGCTCGCTCATGGCGGCCCCTCCGTAGATGGCCGTGATCGAGAGCCGCCGCCCGGCGTTGAAGCTCAGGAGCTCTTCGGCGGCCTGCACGGCCAGTTCGCGCGTCGGGACGAGGACGAGGGCCTGCACCCCGTCGGCCGAATGTTCGGTCTGCTGGAGTATCGGCAGCCCGAAAGCGGCGGTCTTGCCCGTGCCGGTCTGGGATTGTGCTATGATGTCGTTTCCGCCGGAGAGCAGGCGGGGAATCGTGAGTCGTTGAATGGATGTGGGAGTTTCGAACCCTTTTGCGCGGACCGCTTCGAGCATCTGCTCGCTGAGGCCCAATGTGCTGAAATCAGCTTCGTTGGTCATACGGATATATTTGAAAGGTCAAAGGTACGACAATTTATTGGATTTTTCGCCGGAAAATCACTATCTTCGCAGAGTTATCCGCACGACGGCCCCGCAAGAGGGTCCGCCGAACCTGAAACCGACAACTATGAGTCATCGCATCCTGCTGGTTGACGACGAGATCGACATCCTCGAATTCGTCCGTTACAACCTCGTCCGCGAGGGTTACGAGGTTTTCACGGCCCAGAACGGCGCCGAGGCGCTCGAAAAGGCCGCCGAATGCCGTCCGCACCTGATTCTGCTCGACATGATGATGCCGGTGATGGACGGTGCGCAGACCTGCCGTGCCATCCGCGAAAACCCCGTGCTGAAAGACACGATGGTGGTTTTCCTCTCGGCGCTGGGCGAGGAGCAGCAGCAGCTGGCGGGCTTCGGCGTGGGAGCCGACGACTACCTCACGAAGCCGATCAAGATGAAGCTGCTGGTGAGCCGCGTGCAGGCGATTCTCAAACGCATCGACGCCGACGCGGCCCCCGCCGCACCGCCGGCCCCGGGCATCACGATCGACCGCGACCGCTACACCGTGATCCGCGACGGGCGGGAAATCGCCCTGCCGCGCAAGGAATTCGCGCTGCTCGACCTGCTCTGCTCGTCGCCGGGGCGGCTGATCCCGCGGGAGGAGATCTACGCCAAGATCTGGGGCACGGAGGTGGTCGTGGGCGACCGCACGATCGATGTCCACATCCGCAAGCTGCGCCAGAAGATCGGCGACGAACGCATCGTGACGGTCAAGGGCGTGGGATACAAATATGAACCCTGACAATCAGGTGAAAGTTGAAAGGTGAAAGGTTTCGGACGCCGGGCATTCAGTTCCCCGAGATCAGGTTTTCCACTTTCGGTAAACTTTTCACCTTTAACGTTTAACATTTAACTTATAAAAACGTTGGACTGTAATAAAAAATACCGCCGCATCGTCATCAAGATCGGCAGCAACGTGCTGACCCGCGAAGACGGACGGCCCGACACCACGCGCATCTCGGCGCTCGTGGACCAGATCGCAGGGCTCTACCGCGCGGGCGTCGAGGTGATCCTCGTCTCGTCGGGGGCTGTGGCCTCGGGCCGCAGCGTCCTCGAACCCCGGGTCGGACGCATCGACACCGTTTCGGCGCGCCAGCTCTTCTCGGCCGTCGGGCAGGTGAAGCTGCTGAACCGCTACTACGACCTCTTCAACGAATACGGCATCGTCTGCGGGCAGGTGCTCACCACCAAGGAGAGCCTCTCCACGCGGCGCCAGTACCTCAACCAGCGCAACTGCATGGAGGCGATGCTCGCCGCGGGCGTCGTCCCGATCGTCAACGAGAACGACACCATCTCGGTCACCGAACTGATGTTCACCGACAACGACGAACTCTCGGGCCTCGTGGCCGCGATGATGGACGCCGAGGCGCTCGTCATCCTGAGCAACATCGACGGCATCTACGACGGATCGCCCGCGGACCCCGCGTCGCAGGTCATCCGCCGCGTGGCTCCGGGCCGCGACCTCTCGCAGTATATCGACACCGCACGCTCCTCGCGCGGCCGCGGGGGCATGACGACCAAAAGCCGCATCTCGTCGCGCGTCGCGGGCGAGGGCATCGAGGTCGTGATCGCCAACGGCCGCCGCGACGGCATCCTGACCGATCTGGTCCTCACGGGCCGCGATGTCGTGTGCACACGCTTCGAGGCGGCGCCCCGCCCCGCTTCGGGGGTCAAGAAGTGGATCGCCAGCAGCGAGGGCTTCGCCAAGGGGGCCCTGCACCTCGACGCCGGAGCCGCCGCGGCCATTTCGCAGAGCAAGGCCGCGAGCATCCTCGCCGTGGGGGTCACCGCCGTCGAGGGGGAGTTCGAGCGAGACGACATCGTGCGCATCCTCTCGCCCGAAGGCGCGCCGCTGGGCGTGGGCCGCATCTCGTGCGACAGCGCCACGGCCCGCCGCAACCTGGGCCGCAAGGGCCTCAAGCCGCTGATTCACTGCGATTACCTATATCTGGAATAAGATGGATACGAAATACGAAACCCTCTTCGCCGCCGCCCGCCGCGCGGGAACCGAACTGGCCCGCACCGACGCCGCGACGCTGGGCCGCGCCGTCACGACGGCCGCCCGGCTGCTCCGGACACACGCCGACAGCCTGCTGGAGGCCAACGCCCTCGACCTCGTGGCGATGGCCGCCGACTCGCCCCTGCGCGACCGGCTGCGGCTGACGCCCGAACGCATCGCAGGCATCGCCTCCGACATGGAGGCCGTCGCCGGGCTCCCCGCACCGCAGGGCACGACGATCGACGAGTGGACCCGCCCCAACGGGCTGTCGATCCGCAAGGTCCGCGTGCCGTTCGGCGTCGTGGGAATGATCTGCGAGGCGCGCCCGAACGTCACGGCCGACATCTTCTCGCTGTGTCTCAGGACGGGCAACGCCTGCGTGCTGAAAGGCGGCAGCGACGCCCGCCGCTCCAACGAGGCCATCGCCGCCCTGCTCCACGAAGCACTCCGCAGCGAGGGCATCGACCCGGCGGCCTTCACCCTGCTGCCCTCCGACCACGAAGCCGTGGCGGCGCTGCTCGGGGCCGTGGGCTACGTCGATGTGGTGATCCCCCGCGGCGGTGCCGGGCTGATCCGCTTCGTGCGCGAAAACGCCCGCATTCCCGTCATCGAGACCGGCGCGGGCATCGTCCACACCTATTTCGACGCGGACGGCGACCTGGCGAAAGGCCGCGCCGTGATCTGCAACGCCAAGACGCGGCGCGTGAGCGTCTGCAACGCCCTCGACTGCCTCGTCGTCCACCGCAACCGCCTCGGGGAGCTGGCCGAACTGTGCGACCCGATGGCCGCCGCACGGGTCACGATCTACGCCGATACGGAGGCTTACGCCGCCCTCGCGGGCCACTACCCCGCCAGCCTGCTCCGCCCCGCCGAGGAGAAGCATTTCGGCACCGAGTTCCTCGACTACAAACTGGCGGTCAAAACCGTCGGTTCGCTCGACGAAGCCCTGGCCCACATCGAACGCTACTCCTCGCGCCACAGCGAGGCGATCGTCACCGAGAATGCGGAGACGGCGCGGCTGTTCACGCAGCGGACCGACGCGGCGTGCGTCTATGTCAACGTCTCGACGGCCTTCACCGACGGAGGCCAGTTCGGATTCGGCGCCGAGGTCGGAATCTCGACCCAGAAGCTCCACGCCCGGGGCCCGATGGGGCTTCCCGAACTCACGACCTACAAGTACGTCGTTTCGGGCGACGGGCAGACCCGGGACTCCTGAGATGCAATTCCGATAATTTTTCCACCTATTCGGGCAAAAAATAGAACGAATCGTTAGCATTTTTTGCTTAAATTTGCTGCATCGTAAAATAATGCCTATATTTAGCTTATGATTCGTGAACTTTTGGCCGTGGGGCTCGGCGGCGGCGCCGGCAGCGTCGTCCGCTACATGCTTTCGGCATGGCTGCTGGCTGGACACACGCTGCTGGGATTTCCCGCCGGAACGTTCGCGGTCAATGCCGTCGGATCGCTGCTGATCGGCATCCTGCTGGAAACGATCTCGTCGGCCGCGGCAGGATGGTTGCTCATCGCAGGATTCTGCGGAGGCTTCACCACCTTCTCGACCTTCTCGGCCGATGCCGTGCGGCTGTTGCGCGCCGGGAATTACGGCCCCGCGGCGGCCTATATCGCGCTGAGCGTCGTGACGTGCATCGCTTTCGCGGCGCTGGGGATGTGGATCAGAGCGCAAATTGCACGTAATTAAAAATGAAAAATTAAGAATTAAAAATAACCTGCAACCCGGTTGAAATCCCGGACAAAATCCCGGTCGCGCTGCGACTAAGCCCCCGCCAAGGCGGGGGTTGGGGGTGGGTCCAATTTGTAAACGCGGCCCAAGGCCGCGACGACACCGGTCGGTAATGAAAAAGCATACATAATAAAGTAAAACTTAAAAATAAGGTAAATGGTAATTCTGGTTTTGAACTGCGGTTCGTCGTCGATCAAGTATCAGGTGATCGACATGGAGCCGTCGTCGAGCAAGCTGCTCGCAAAAGGACTCGTAGAACGCATCGGCCTCCCGGAAGGCGATCTGACCCATAAACCCGTAGGCAAGGAGAATTTCGAACTGCATCAGCCGATCCCCGACCACACGACGGGTATCAAACTCGTGCTCGACGCCCTGACGGACCCCGCGCACGGCGTGATCGCGTCGCTCGACGAGGTGAAGGCCGTCGGTCACCGCGTGGCCCACGGCGGCGAGTTCTTCCCCGAGAGCTGCATCGTCACCGAAGATACGAAGGAGAAGATCCGCTCGCTGTTCGAGATCGCCCCGCTGCACAACCCCGCCAACCTCGAAGGCGTGCTTTCGATCGAAAAGGTGCTGCCGGGCGTTCCGCAGGTCACGGTCTTCGACACCTCGTTCCATCAGTCGATCCCCGCGGTGAACTACATGTACGCCCTGCCCCACGCCTACTACGAGAAATACCGCGTGCGCAAGTACGGCTTCCACGGCACCAGCCACAAGTACGTGGCCAAGGTGGGCGCCGAGCTCGCCGGGCTGGATTTCCGCCACTCGCGGATCATCACCTGCCACATCGGCAACGGCGGTTCGGTGACGGCCGTCCTCGACGGCAAGTCGTTCGACACGTCGATGGGATTCTCGCCGCTGGACGGTCTGGTGATGGGCACCCGCTGCGGACAGGTGGACGCCAGCGCCATCACGTTCATCGGTGAGAAAGAGGGCATGAGCTACGCCCAGCTCAACGAGATGATGAACAAGAAATCGGGCGTGCAGGGCTTGACGGACATTTCGAGCGACATGCGCGACATCGACCGGGCCTACGACGAGGGCAATCCCCGCGCGATCCTGGCGCGCGACATGTACTACGCCCGCATCAAGAAATTCATCGGCGAATACGCGGCCGAAATGGGCGGCGTGGATCTGATCGTCTTCACGGGCGGCGTGGGCGAGAACTCGTGCGAGATGCGCGAGGAGGTGTGCCGCGGACTGGAATTCATGGGCGTCCGGTTCGACCCGGCGGCCAACAAGGGCGCCCGGGGCGTGAACAAGATCCTCTCGGCCGCCGATTCGAAAGTCAAGGTAGCGACCATCGCCACCAACGAGGAGCTGGTGATCGCCACGGACACCTACAACCTGGTAAAATAAACGTTCAACTTTAACACATTAAATACCGTCATAACCATGATTCAGCATCTTACCGAAATCGTCGAAGAGGCGAGAAAACGGGGTAAAAAACGTCTGGCCGTCGCTTACGGACAGGATTCGCATACGCTGGAAGCCGTCTACGAGGCTTACAAGGAGGGGCTCGTGGAGCCCACGCTCTTCGGCGACAAGGAGATCATCAAACAGGTCTGCGAGGAGAACGGCATCGACATCAAGGCTTTCAACATCGTCGATGAACCCAACGACGTGAAATGCGTCCAGCAGGCCGTCGCATCGGTCGTTTCGGGCAACGCCGACGTTCTGATGAAAGGTCTCGTATCGACCGACAAATACATGCGCGGCATCCTCAACAAGGAGGCCGGACTGTTCCCCCCGAAGGGCGTGCTGAGCCACGTAGCGATCGTCGAGATGCCCTGCTACCACAAACTGCTCATCATTTCGGACGTTGCCGTGATTCCGCTTCCGGACTTCAAGCAGAAGATGGTGCAGATCGGCTACCTGGCCCGCACGGCGAACCTGCTGGGCATCGAGGCCCCGAAAATCGCCTGCATCGCCCCCTCGGAGCAGCTGCTCCCCAACGTGATCTCCTCGACCGAAGGCGCGCTGCTGGCCAAGATGGCCGACCGCGGCCAGCTGGGCAAGGTCGTCGTTGACGGCCCGCTGTCGCTCGACGTGGCGCTCTACAAGGAGGTGGCCGAACACAAGAAGGTCAAGGGTTCGTCGGTGGCCGGCGATCCGGACTGCCTGCTGTTCCCCAACATCGAATCGGCGAACGTCTTCTTCAAGTCGGTGACGCACCTCTGCGGCGGCGAACTGGCGGCGATGGTCATGGGCACGAAGGTCCCCTGCGTGCTGACCTCCCGCGGCGACACGAGCAAGACCAAGCTCTTCTCCATCGCCCTGGCCTGCCTGGCAGTGAAAAAATAAAACCCGGACACGGGGCTAACCCAAACCATTAACGAACCGAGAACTTATGGGCTACAAAGTTTTAGCGATAAATCCCGGCTCAACATCCACGAAGGTCGCCCTCTACGACGAGGAGCGGCCTTTGTTGGATCTGACCCTGCGCCACTCGACCGAAGAGATCTCCCGATTCGCCAATGTCATCGACCAGCTCGACTGGCGCCGGGGACTGATCCTCTCGGCCCTGCGCGAACAGTCGTTCAACCTGAAAGATCTGTCGGCCGTGATCGGCCGCGGAGGACTGATACGCCCCATCCCTGCCGGAGTCTACGAGGTCAACTCCCGGATGCGCTACGACCTGCGCAACGCCCCGATGAAGCACGCCTGCAACCTCGGGGGACTGCTCGCGGCGCAGATCGCCCACATGGCGGGCGTGAAAGCCTACATAGCCGATCCCCCGGTGGTCGATGAGATGGACGACGCAGCCCGCATCACGGGTATGCCGATGTGCCCGCGCAAGCCGATCTTCCATGCCCTGAACCAGAAGGCCATCGCGCGCCTGCACTGCGGCCGCATGGGCTGGACCTACGAGGAATCGAACCTGATCGTGGCCCACATGGGCGGCGGCATCTCGGTCGCGGCGCACAGACAGGGCCGCATCGTCGATGTCAACAACGCCCTCGACGGCGACGGGCCCTTCGCCCCGGACCGTGCGGGCAGCATCCCGTCGAGCGAGCTCATCAAGGTCTGCTTCTCGGGACAGTACACGAAAGAGGAGCTGTTGAAATTCATTTCGAGCAAAGGCGGTCTGGTGGCCTACCTGGGGACCAATTCGGTCATTCAGGTCATGGAACGCATCGAAAAAGGCGACCAGCGGGCCAAAAAGGTGCTGGAATCCATGTGTTACAACATCTCGAAACAGATCGGCGCCATGGCCGGAGCCCTTTCGGGCAAGGTTCAGGCGATCCTGCTCACGGGCGGCATCGCCTACAACGAACCCATCGTGGAGTATATCCGCGAACATTGCGGCTTCATCGCACCCGTCGAGGTCTACCCCGGGGAGAACGAGCTCGAAGCATTGGTCATGAACGCACTGGTCGTACTTCGGGGCGTCATCACCCCGAAGGTCTACCAATAGCCCGCATCATCCATCCGGAAAACGAAAAGACCGCCTAAACGGGGCGGTCTTTCTTTTTCAGCTGCCGGCGCACGATGGCGACCACCTCGCGGAAAGCCTCCAACCGGAACAGCGCCGAGAGCAGCAGGTAACAGAGCACCCCCGCCGCGATCTCGGCGACCAGCCGCAACAGGTCATTGCCGGGAACCGCCGCCGCCGTGAGCCGCACGACGGCGTACATCGCCGCGGAAAGCAACGCCGGAGGCAGCAGCGTCCGCGCGAACCGTGCGCACGAGAGCGTCGTGAAACGGGTCGTGGCGAGGAAATTGACCGCCATTTCGCAGAACGCGATGGCCACCAGTCCCCACACCACGGCCGTCACGCTGCGGAGGATGGTCACGGCGAAAATCGCCGTCATCAGCAGCTTCTTCACCACTTCGAGGCGCACGAGCAGCGGCCCCGAGCAGCGGACTTTCAGGATGTTATAGGCGATCACGGCGATCGGCGAGAAGAGCCCCGCCAGACACACCACCTCGAAATAGGGCGCCGTGGACATCCAGCCCTCCCCCAGCAGAACGGCAAACATGTCGTGCGCCACGGCCGACATCCCCGCCATGATCGGGAACATCACATACGCCACGACCATCACCACCTGGCGGTAGCTTTCGGCCAGCTTCGGGGCATCGTCCCGGATCTTCGAAAAGGCCGGGAAGGTGACGTTCTGCACCGCCTGCATCCCGGTCGTCGCGGGCATGTCCTTCAGCTTGACCGCCTGGTCATACGATCCGAGCGTCGCCGCAGGATAGAGCTTTCCGAGGAAAAACTGAGGTATCTTGTTGTAGAAATTCGAAATCAGATCGGTCACCATCAGACTGCACCCGAAAGGCGCCATCTCGCGCAGGGGCTTCACGCTGCACCGCCCGCGGGGCCGCCAGTCGCTCAGCCACCACAGGATCGCGGTCCTCGCGCCGACGGTTATCACCCGCTCGGCCACGAGGCTCCAGATGCCCCACCCGGCCAGCGCACAGCCGATGGCGGCGAATCCGCCCACGAGCGACGATGCGAAAGTCACCTTCGACAGCAGCGCGAAGCGGAACTGACGGATGAAGATCGTGTTCTGTACGGCGCACAGAGCGTTCAGCGGCAGCAGCAGGAAGAACACCGGAGCGATCCGCGCGATCTGGGGCATGTCGTACCAGCGCGCCGCAAAGGGCATCAGCGCCATCAGCGCAGCGTAGAGCGCCAGCGACACGGCCATATTGAAGAGGAATACCGACTTGTAGTCGCTCTGCGAGGGGTCGCGGTGGCGGATCAGACTCTGCGAAAAGCCGCTGTCCACGACCACCAGCAGGATGGTCGCCACAGCCGACGGGATGGACATGAATCCGAGGATGTCGGGCGTCAGCAGGCGCAGAATGACCAGCCGCACGGCCATAGCCAGCAGCATCGAACCGATCTTCTCGGCCATGCTCCACGCCACGCCCTGCGCGACCTTCTCTCTGAGCTGTCCCCCCAACGGTCCGGTTTTTACTTGCCCTGCGCGGCGATGATCTCCTCGTTGCGCTTGCGGATGTTGTGCACGTTGGCGATCTCGACGTAGGAGGCACCTCCGTCGGGACCGAAACTGCCGCCCACGATGGCCAGCAGGTCTTCGTCCTGCAATTTCTTATACTGGTCGATGAACTCCAGCGCATCGACCAGGAAGTGATAGCGGTCCGTAAGCTCCTGGTTGCGGAGGATCGGCACCACGCCGTACGACAGGGCCAGAATGCGCTGGGCATGGAGCTGATAGCAGACGGCCATCACGGTCTTGCGGCCTCGGAACGCCGCCAGATAGCGGCCCGTGCGGCCCGTCTTGGTGTCGAGCACCACATATTTGATCGGCAGGTTCGTGGAGGCGCGCACGGCCGAACGGGCCAGCTGGGCCGTGATCTCGTGGTTCACCGAAACCATGTCCATGTCGATCATGGGTTTGAAATGCGTCTCGTCGCGTTCGATCTCGCGGGCGATGCGGGCCATCGTCTCGACCGACTCCACGGGGAAATCGCCCATAGCGGTCTCGTCGCTCAGCATCACAGCGTCCACACGCTCGTAGATGGCGCTGGCCACGTCGCTCACCTCGGCGCGCGTCGGGCGCGGGGACTTGACCATCGAATAGAGCATCTGCGTGGCGATGATCACGGGACGCTTGGCGCAGATGCACTTCTCGACGATGCGCCGCTGCGTGTTGGGAATCACCTCGGCCGGGAGCTCCACCCCGAGGTCGCCGCGGGCGACCATGATGCCGTACGACGCCTCGATGATCTCGTCGATGTTGTCCAATCCCTCCTGGTTCTCGATCTTCGAGATGATCTTGATGTTGCTGCCGCGGGCGTCGAGAATCTCCTGCACGGCCCGGATGTCGCGGGCCGAGCGCACGAACGAGTGCGCGATGAAATCGACATCGTTCTTCACGGCCCACTCGATGAAGCGGCGGTCCTTCTCCGTCACCGACGGCAGGTCGATCGACACGCCCGGCACGTTGACGCTCTTGCGCGACCGCATGGCGCCGCCCACGACGAATTCGCAGTCGAGTTCCTCGTCCGTCTTGCCCACGACGCGGATCTCCAGTTCGCCGTCGGCGATCAGCATCCGCGCCCCGACCGGAATGTCGCGCACGATCGAGGGAACATTCATGTAGACCACCTTGCGGGTGGTGAGGTCCGAACCGTCCGAACCGCGCACCGCCACCCGGTCGCCCGCGCGGAAATTGATACTGTTCCCGTATTCGTCGGCGATCGTCGTCACGCGGATCTCGGGGCCCTTGGTGTCGATCATGATCGGAATGGCCGGATTGACCCGGTGCACGATCTCGACGATACGGGTGGCACCCTCCTCCGAGACGTGGGCCGAGTTGATACGGATCACGTCCATTCCGGCGTCGAAAAGTTTCGAGACGAACTCCTCGGTGCAGCGGAAATCCGACATGGTGGCGACGATCTTGGTCTTTTTCATGCGATACATAGAGAGTAATGTTTTATTCTTTTAATCTTTTTTGCTTTTGATCTCAGAGGCTCTTTCCAGTATCCGGCTCTCAGCCGGACGTCATTGCGAGGCATCGCCAGATGCCGCGGCAATCTGCGGCAAAAGCCGGAAAGTTACGACACCTATCCGGATTCCCACGCTCGCTGTCGTTCGCTCGGAATGACAGCAGAACCGCTTATCGCTTACCGAGCAGCAACGCCTCGACACCTAACCGATAGGAATTCAGTCCGAATCCCATGATCGACCCCGCGGCCACGGGGGCCAGCAGCGAAACATGGCGGAACTCCTCGCGGGCGAGGATCGACGAGATATGCACTTCGACCACCGGCACCGACACCGCCGACACGGCGTCGCGCAACGCCACGGAGGTGTGCGTGTAACCGCCGGCGTTGAGCACCACGCCGTCGTAGCGGCCGTCGGCCTGCTGCACGGCGTCGATCAGTTCGCCTTCGATGTTCGACTGGAAATAGGCGAACTCCACCTCCGGATAGTGTGCCTTCAGCCCTTCGAAATAGGATTCGAAAGTCTGCGATCCGTAAACTCCGGTGTCGCGCCGCCCCTGCAAATTGAGGTTCGGGCCGTTGAGAATCAATATTTTCATATTTTCTGCTGTTTTTGTCCCTAACTTGCGGTCTGTCAAACCTCCGCAAAGATACGAATAAGCGAGGGCAATGTCAAATTTATTTGAACATTGCCGAGCGAGAGTATCTTCGGCGCAGCCAAAATGCGAATAAGCGAGGGCAAAAGCAAGTTTACTTGTATTTTGCCGGGCGGGAGTATCTTCAGCGCAGCCGGAGATAGCTATTTTCGGCAAATTTCGGTACCTTTGCCCGTAACAACACGAAATACACATGACCGAATTCGGATTTATCGAGCAGATACGCACCCGCTTCGCCTCCCTCCCCGACAACGGGTTCGAAGGCATCGGCGACGACTGCGCCGTGCTGCCCCTCGGCAGCGGCGAATCGCTGGTCTTCACCGCCGACCTGCTGACCGAGGGCGTCCACTTCCTGCGCGCCGCCACTACGCCCCGGGAGCTGGGAGGCAAATCCCTTGCCGTAAACCTCAGCGATGTCGCCGCGATGGGTGCCCGCCCCGTCGCCACGCTCCTCTCCATCGCCCTTCCGGCCGACGCCGCCGGCGCATGGGCCGCGGAGTTCATGGAGGGCTACCGGGAGCTGTCCGAAACGTTCGGCACGCCCCTCATAGGAGGTGACACGACCCGTTCGGAGTCGGGCATCACGATCAACGTCACGGCCATCGGCCGCGCCCCTTCGGCGAACCTCAAACGCCGCAGCGACGCGCGTCCCGGCGACGTGATCTTCGCTGCGGGCGAGCTGGGCGCCTCGGGAGCCGGGCTTCGGGACATCCTCGCCGGACACTGCGACACCCCGCTGGCCGCCGTGCACCGCAACCCGCAGCCGCAGGTCGCCGAGGGCCTCTGGTTCGGGACCCGGCAGGAGGTGCACGCCATGATGGACCTTTCCGACGGTCTCGCCTCCGACCTGCGGCACATCCTCGACCAATCGGGGGTCGGCGCCGAGGTGGAGGTCGAACGCATCCCCGTCGCTCCGGGCGCCGACGCCCGTACGGCGGCCTGCGCGGGCGAGGACTACAAACTGCTGCTCACCGCGGCTCCCGAGGCCTCCGAACGCCTCGCCGCGGAGTTCGCGGCCCGCTTCGGAAGCCCCCTCCACCCCATCGGCCGCATCACCGCCGCACCGGGTCTCGTGTGGCTCCGCAACGGAAAACCCGAGCCGCTGGAGTGGCACGGGTTCGAACATTACTGACGGCAAAGGCAGCCCCGCGGGGCTGCCTTCTTTACTCCTTCATAATATATACGTGTTCGTTGCGCCGCTGCATGCGGTAATTCTCGCGGGCGTACTCCTCCAGATAATCGTCGTATTTCAGCCTTTCGAGCAAGGCGCTGTCCTGCCCGATCTTCTCCGTGTAGTAGGCTTGCTCGCGGGTCAGCAGGTTGATCTGGCGTTTGATCTTCACGGCATGCAGGGCGTTGCGCCCCACCATGAAAACGGTGAAGACGACGATAGCCGCCGTGGCGGCGATCCAGAATCTGCGTCCGAACTGAATTTTCATCTACGGTATGTGCATATACTTATGCGTCTGAATGGAGATATTCCACCGGGGATGCGCCTTGGCGTACTCGACCATCGCGGGCATCACCCGTTCGGCGACGCTCCATTCGGGTTGCAGGTAAAGCAGGCATTTTTCGCCCACGCGCGCGGCGTTCCGCTCGGCCCATTCGAAATCGGCCTCCGATTCGACGATCACTTTCAGCTCGTCGGCCCGCCCGTAAGCCCCCTCCAGCGGGGGCTGCTGACGCTTGGGCGAAAGGCACACCCAATCGAAAACGCCGCTGAACGGATGCGATCCCGAGGTTTCCAAAAAGATCTCCAGCCCCTTCGCGTGCAGCGTTTCCGTCAGCACGCCCAGCGGATAGAGCAGCGGCTCGCCGCCCGTGATGACGATGGCCTGCGCCGGACACGCCGTCGCCCGGTCGATCACCGTCCGGACATCGGTCGGGGGATAGAGTTTCGGATTCCACGTGTACTTGGCGTCGCACCAGCGGCACCCCACGTCGCACCCGCCGAGGCGGATGAAATAGGCCGGCTTCCCGGCGTGGAAACCCTCGCCCTGAATGGTGTAGAAATCCTCGACCAGCGGCAGCAGGCGCCCGCCGTCGAGCAATTCGTTATCGACTGTCACGGCCATCACTCCGTCACGACGTAAATGTCTTTCAGACTGCGGCCCAGCTGGTCGTAATCCAGCCCGTAGCCCACGATGAACTCGTTGCCGATCTCCATAGCGCGGTACTTGATGGGCAGCGTCTTGCGGTACGATCCGGGTTTGAAGAAGAGCGTGCAGACCTCGATCGACGCGGGTTTGCGGGCTTCCAGATCGTGAATCATGTGTTCGATCGACTCGCCCGTATCCACGATGTCCTCGACGATGATGACGTGGCGGCCTTCGATCGAGTTGTTCAGGCCGATCAGGCTCTTGACGCAGCCCGTCGAGCTGGTCCCGTCGTACGACGCCAGTTTGACGAACGAAAGTTCGTTCTGGAACTCGATCTTCTTGATCAGGTCGCTCATGAACATGAACGAACCGTTCAGAATACCCAGGAACAGCGGGGTTTCCTTTCCGGCGTAGTCGGCGTTGATGCGCTGCGCCACGGCTTCCACGGCCTCGTCGATTTTCGCGGCGGGAATCATGATCCTGAATTTCCGGTCGTGAAGTTGTATGATATTCTCCATTAAAGTACGGGATTATAGTTTAATAATTGCAAAAATAACTATTTGCCCGAAACAAACGAAGAAACGGACGTTCTTTTTTCGCCGGACCGGATTCCGACGCGTCCGCCGCCCCTCCCGACGGATGCGGACGGCCCCGGATGCGACGGCCCGGTCCATGCCGCATGCGAAAGGAGGGGCTGACCGTCACGGCGCCCCTCCGGATGAACATTTCCGATAAATCTTGAACTTTTTATTTTATCGCTTATGGTAAGAAATGTTCATGTATCGCATTCATTCGCTCAATACGAAAGTATCATCGTCCCAATCTGTCAACTGGGCCAAAGAGCCGCCATAGGGCACCAGTCCGCAGCAGTGGAATGTGAAAGTCCGGCTCGCGCTGTCGTAGCCCGAATATTCGGGCGACGGGTAGATATAGAGCGACACCATGCCGTAACTCGGATGAGAGAATCCCGACGGGATCGTCACGCAGCCATCTGCGTCCGCGGGAACCGTGAAAGCGATCGCGGCGCCTCCGTCCCAGGTGAACTGCATGTTATAACCGGCGACGGAATATCTCGTGCCGGCATTGTGGTACAATCCCGGCAGGCGGTAGAGTGAGGCGTTCTCCTCGGCGACCTCGATCGGCTGCTCCCAGGAAACGGTCTGTCCGAACATACCGGAGAGGATGGGCGAGGTATAGACGCCCTTTCCGTAATTTTTCCACGTATAATCCCTCGTCACCGTCAGCGAACATTCGGTGGCGTAGGGAAGATCGGTTTCGGATTGCAGGGTGACGGTGACGACATTCTCCTTGCCGATCGTCAGTTTCGCGCGGTCGAACGAGATTTTCAGCGGCGCGGCATATTCCCCGTTCTTGAACTCGACGGCCGCAGGCGCCGTGAAGGCGGAAGCGACGGCCGCGTCCGCCACAGCGACGGCGACGGACACCGACGCATTGCCCGCAGGCGTGGCGCGCAGCACCTCGATCGAATAGGCGTCTTCGAGCTCGGCGCTGACCGTATAGCTGTACGCAGTGTCGCCGAAGAAAGCCTCGTCGCCGCGGCCGGCATACGTGGTCATCTCCGTATCGTCGGAGCAGGCGGCCGCAAGGGAGAGTGCGGAAAGCAGAAACAGTGTTTTTATCTTTTTCATAGCATTATCGGATTGTGTCGTGGAACAATAGAGGGGCTAATTCTGGTCTTTCGACAGGTCGAGCGCCGAATTGGTGTCGAACTCCTTCTGCGGAATGGCCAGGATGAAACTGGGGTCGTTGGCCTTCTTCGAAACGGCACTCGGCTGCGTCTCCGTCCGCGTGTATGCGAGATTCAGACGCCTCAAGTCGGGCGTGCGGCCCATCCCCTCGCACCAGAGCTCGATGCGGCGCTGGAGCAGGATCTCATCGAGGAGCGTCTGAGGCTGCGCGTGCGTATCGAGGCTGACACTCGCCGAGTTGGCCAGACCGGATATGTCGCGCGGCTCGCTGTAACGCTTGTCGTAAAGCTCCTGCAACAAGCTCCGGGCCCCGTCGTAGTCTTCGGCGCGGCACTTGCATTCGGCCAGCGTCAACAGCATCTCTTCGGCCCGCAGGTTGATGATGTCGGCGACGCCCGTCGAGGCATTCTGATAACCGAACTTGGTCTGCCAGTGAATTTCGGCGTCCTTGAAATCGGAATCATCGGCCACCAGCGGACTTTCGGCAGGCAGCGTGGCCCACGCACGGCGTTCGTCCGCATCGGTCATGCCCTCCTCGTAGAGCCAGTCGTCGAAACATTGCGGAGCCGAACTGCCGTAGGTTCCGTCGATGGCCATGTGCGAAACGAAGCTGCCGAACAGAGCGGCCTGCGAGGCGATGTATTCGAAAGCCCACAGCACGTCGCCGACGGAACGGTTGTTGAACTGCCCCAGCTCCGAAAGCGTGGCGACCCGTTTCAGTCCGTCTTTCTTCAAGGCGTTTTCGGCACAGGTCGCAGCCTGCGGATAGTTCTGCTGCCCCAGCGAAGCCCGGGCCCACAATCCGTAGGCCGTGTAGAGGTCGATGTGCGAGCTGTGCGCCTGCGGCATTCCGGCCGAAGCCAGATAATCCACCGCACGCTGGAAATCGCCGTTGATCTGCGTGAAGAGCCCTTCGATCGTACCCCGGCCCACGCCCTCGGTCTCCTTGTTCGTTCCTTTCGTATAGACGGGCACTCCGGGCTTGTCCTTGTTCTCGGTATAGTTGCCCTGGCAGAACGACTCGTAAAGACAATAGTAGGAATAGGCGCGGATCGCATAGGCTTGTCCCAGCACATTCTGCCATTCGGCGTCGTCCTTGACGGCCTCTTCGTTGTCGAGGATGTAGTTCGCCTGCGAAATGAACGTATAGAACATGTTCCACGTGCCGTACTGACGCCCCGAGGTGTGGGTCCAATCGGAAGCTACGCCGAACGAATAGTCGAAATAGAACCAACCGTTGCCCTGGCTGTACTGGAAGTGGTCCTCGCCCATCAGCGAACGGACCAGCGTGAAGCCGGCCAGTCCGGGATGTTCCGGCGACCAGTTAACGCTCCAACCGTTGGTGTACATCAGCCGGTAAATGCCATCCACGGCGCTCTGGGCCTTGCCGGCGTCTCCGAATATTTCCGCACCCGAAAGCGAACCGGCCGGAGCCGTATCCAGCATATCCTTCGAGCAGGACACGGAAAGGAGTGCGGCGCAACCCGTTATGATAAGAATATAGAGTATTTTTTTCATGGTTGTCCGAATTTAATTAGAACTTGAGATCGAGATTGAACGATACGGTGCGCGTCGGAGCATAGGCGTACGAAGTGCCGCCGGTGAGCGAATACTGCGGGTCCATGCCCTTCAGATGCGTGAAGATGCAGAGGTTGTCCACCGAAGCCGAGACACGGGCCGCCTTGAAGCCGATTTTCGAAGTCCACCGCCGGGGCAGCGTATAGCCCAGCGTGATGTTCTTGATCGAGAAATAGGAGGCATCGACCAGCTTGTCGTCCGTAACGATGGGGGTTTCGCCGATCGTGTATTTGGGAACGTCCGTCACGTCGCCCGGCTTCCGCCATGCACGCAGCATGTCCTTGTGTTTGGCCTGTGCCGTGTAGTAGCAGCTCATGAATTCGTAATACACGCCGTCGTAGTTCTTGCCGCCGATCGAATAGTTCGTCGAGATCGAGAAATCGAGGTTCTTCCAGCGCAGCGACGTGGAGAGCGACCCGTAGAGATCGGGAATGCGGCTTCCGGCGATGACGCGGTTCGCCTGGGCCACGGTCGTCGATTTGGTGATGTAGTCGTTGCCGTCCTTGTCCGTCGCCCAATACATCTTCTCGCCGGTCATCGGATCGACTCCGGCCGAACGGGCCACATAGTAGGAGTAGAGCGTTTCGCCTTCGCGGATGATCTGCGTCGAACCGATGATGTCCTTGCCGTCCTCGGTCAGTTTGAGCACCTTGTTGCTGACGGTCGATCCCATCCACGTCACGCTCCACTGGAAATCCCGGCGGTCGAAGATCCGTCCCGTGACGGCGAATTCGATACCGCGGTTGCGCATCTCGCCCGAGTTGCGGTAGTAGCTGTCGAAGCCCGACGAGGAGGCGAGCGGATAGCTCAGCAGCATGTCGGTCGTCTTCCGGTTGTAGAACTCGAAGCTCAGGTCGATACGGTCCAGCAGGCGGGCTTCGAGACCGACGTTGAGATTGTGGTTCGACTCCCAGGTCAGGTCCTCGTTGGCCACGTCGTTGATGGTCGCACCGGGAAGCGTGGCATTCGGAGAGCCGGTGTCATACAGCGCCTGATAGGCATAGTAGGAACCCACGCTGTTGTTGCCCTGCACGCCGTAGGAGAATTTCAGCGTCAGGTTGTTCAGCCACGAGATGTCGCGCATGAACGCCTCCTGCGACATGCGCCACGAAGCTCCCACGGACCAGAAGTTGCCCCAGCGGGTGCTGCGGGCGAAGCGCGACGAACCGTCGGTGCGCCAGCTTCCGGAGAGGTAGTACTTGTCGTCGTAGCTGTAACCGATGCGCGAGAAGACCGATTCGATGCGGTCTTCGTCCGTCGAACTGCCCGTGCCGACGATGACGGCCGCCGCATCCAGTTCGTAGATGCCGCCGCCGGGAAGCCCGGTCTTGTGGCCGGAGAGGTCCGAGGTCGTATAGGCGTAGTACTCGTGTCCGAGAAGCAGGTCGATATTGTGCCGGTCGAACGTGCGGTTATAGGAGAGCAGCTGGTTGAACGTATAGCCGAGCGACGTGGTGTTCGTTTTCTGGATACGTCCGCCGACCGACTCGGCGTTCCCGAAGAAGGGGTTATAATAGGTCATGGACTGCGAGTTGTAGTAGTCGGTGCCGAAGTTGAGCTGGAATTTCAGCCCCTCGCTCCAGTGGTCGCCGATGCCCATGAAATCCATATGCGCGCGAGCCGAAAGCGAATAGGAGGTCTGCGCATATTTGTCGTCGTAGAGCGTGGCGATGCTGTTGAAGTTGGTCTGCTGGCCCGAAGGACGCGAAGATCCGTAGTCGAACTGCTTCCGGCCGTTCGCGTCGCGCAGATAGTCGCCCGTCTCGGGATCGCGCTGGTAGACCGGATAGATCGGGGCCATCATCTGCGCCGAAAAGAACACGTTGGAGGTAGCGCTCGCAGAGGTCTGGGAGGAGTTGGTCGAATTGCGGGCGAAGTTCGCGCCCATGCCCGCCGCGAACCAGGGCTTCGCCTGCGTTTCGACGTTCAGACGCCCCGAATAGCGTTCGAAGTTGGTCGTTTTAAGCACGCCGTCCTCGTTCAGGTAACCCAGCGAGAACATATACTGGGTCTTCTCGTTGCCGCCCGAAACGCTGGCGCCGTATTCCTGCCGGAGCGCGGCGTTGTCGGTCACTTCATCGAGCCAGTCCTCGTCCCACAGCAGTTTCGCATCGTCGCGCACCTTGCCGTCGGCGGTGAAGAGCTGCGCCAGGGGAACGTCGTAGGGATTGTACATCTCATTGCTGCCGAAAATGCGTTTCGAGCCCGATGCCATCTGCGCGACGGCATTGCTGCCGTAGTCATTGTAGAAGGCCGAATACATGATCTCCATGAAGTCCCTGGCCCCGACCGTTTCGTAGCGGGGAATGGCCCGCGAAGAGACGCCCACGTTGATTTTCAGCTCCACGTTCGTCTCGTTGCGATTGCCTTTCTTCGTGTTGATGAGCACGACGCCGTTGGCGCCGCGGGCACCGTAGAGCACCGACGCCGAAGCGTCTTTCAGGATGCTGATGCTGGCGATGTCGTCGGGGTTGATGGCCGAGATGGCTCCGTCGTAGGGAATGCCGTCCACGACGTAGAGCGGCGTCGATGAAGCGTTGATCGAGCCGAAGCCGCGGATGGCGACCGTCGTGCCCGATCCGGGCTGTCCGGAGCCGGAAGTGACCTGCACGCCCGGAGCCAGACCGTCCAGCGCCTTGGTGACGTTGGAAACCTTGCGGTGTTCCAGCTCCTCGCCCTTGACGACGGCGACGGAACCCGTGAACGACTCCTTCTTGGCCGTACCGTAAGCGACGACGATCACGTCGTCGATGGCATGCGTATCTTCCTTCAGCGCGATGTCGAGGCGCGTTTTCCCCGCGATGTTCACACTCTTCGAGGCATAGCCGATGAACGAAACGACCAGCGTCCCGTCGGCGGGAGCCTGAACGGAAAAGCGGCCTTCGGCATTGGTGGTTGTTCCGATCGAGGTCCCCTCTACGAGCACGGTAGCGCCGGCGATCGGCTTGCCGTCCACACCCTTGACCGTACCGGAGATCCGTTTATTTTGCGCCAGGGCCAATGCACCCGCACTCAAAACGATCATAATGAGTAGTACAAATTTTCTCATAAGCCTAAGTTTGAGTTAATAAAACCTTTAATATCTCCTTTTAAGAGATATGCTTTCGCGGGCAAAGGTAGGCAAAAAATCGTTACGATCAATATCCGGGCTTATAATTTTGAAGTCCCGATTGCAAAAACGTTCGCATAAAAGGGCGATTGTTGACCCAAAAACGGCCTGAAAAAATCATTAACGGCCATCCGTACAGTGCTTACAATCCGTAAGTATATCTCTTAAAAGGAGATTCGATCTCTCATTCCAGATCCTCTTCCGACAACGAATTTATAACCAACCGGTTCGCTTGATCCACGACGGCCGTATCCAGCGAAGCGAGATAAATCCTCGTGGTGGCCTCCGAATCGTGGCCCATGCTCTCGCTGATGACCGAAAGCGGGATATTCCGGCTGCGGGCGACGCTCGCCCACGTGTGGCGCGCGACGTACATGGTGAGCGGAACGGCCAGCCCCAGTTCCCGGCCGAGTTTCCGCAGGTTGCGGTTGATCAGGTGTCCGACATTCTTATACTGCCGGCGTTCGTCGGAGTCGCTGCGGACAAGAATCGGCAGCAGGTAGGCCGGATTTCCGTTGGGATAGCGCTCCACGATCTGCTGCATGCAGGGCTCCCAGCGGATCGAAAGCCGCTGCCCGGTCTTTTTCCGGCAGTAGGTGAGCATGCCGTTTTGCAGGTCCTCCCTTTTCAGGTAGGCCATGTCCACGAACGACATCCCGCGCAGGTAGAAACTCAGCAGGAACATGTTCCGGGCATAGTCCATCTGAGGGCGGGACGCCAGTTCCATGTCACGGATTCGCCGGAGCGCATCGAGCGCCAGGGCCCGTTTCGCGGTCTTGGCGATGCCGGTGTAGACGTGTTTGAACGGATGCCGCTGCGTGCAGAAACCCTCCTCCACGGCCCGGTTGTACACCGCCCGCAGGATGCGGAGGTAGAAAGACGAGGTGTTTTTGCTCACGCCCGTCATTTTGAGATGCAGTTCATACGCGACCATGATCTCCGAGTCGATCTCCCCGAAACGCATGTCCCGTCCTTTTCGGAAACGGGTGAAGTTGCGCAGGGTCGTATCGTAGGTCTCGCAGGTCCGTATCCGTCCCTGCCGGCGCAGCCGGCCGATCATCTCCTTCATGAATCCGAACAGCGTATCGGCGCCCTCCGGGGCCGAATAATCCGCCAGAATGTCGGCGTACGTATAGGTTCTCAGCTCCTGCTCGTAAGAGGCGATGATCCGGTTCAGCCGGTCGGTATCCCCGGCGACGCGGTCTTGCAGCACGGCGAGGTAGTTTTTACGCCCTTCATCGGAGCCCGGCGGGATGAGAATGCCTCCCGAGCGTTCGTCCCACTCCGAGGGGAAGAGTTTGTAGCCGGTGCGGATGCGGTGGGACCGGCGGTTGTGGATGATCCGGTAGAACAGGGTGCCCTCCTTGCCATCGACGGTCGAGGGCCGGAATTTAGGTTTTACGGTTGCCATATTGCTGTCACTTCTTTGATTATCCTGCAATAATACGGCAAGACGGATGCAAAACAAGCACAGTCGATGCGGAATCGGCCCGATACGCCCCGGGAATTGCAAATGCCGCCCGCGCCGGGAGGGACGATTCGTGAAAACGGCACGCGAAAATCGTAAATTTTTGATATGCGATCGACAAAAATACTCCGGGAATTACAGTTAATTTGCATACCAAACCAAAATACATCATCAAAAATGAATGCCATTAAAAGTATATTTCCGCAGCGGCTCGTGAAATCTCTGCTGACCGCAGGAATGTTTTGCATGGGAATCTCCGCCTGCGCCGACGACACCGCCGCCCCGGAAAAGTCGTTTTCCATAGCGGACATCGCGGAACTGGAGCGTTTCTACGACAGTTACGCCAACAAACGAATCGAGCTTCCGGGCAGCGGATACGAATCGGGCGACATCGTGCAGTTCATCGACACGGGCATTTCGCACAATACTTATACGATGCAATACGAACAGACCGGAGACGGTTTGCTCGTCACGCTGCCGGACAATCTGGCGAGCAGCGAATACGGCATATATATTGTGCGCGGAGGCATGAAATTCCTGTATGGCAAGAGCTATTTCGGACGTTTCGACAGCCGCCGGCTGACCGCCGGGAACCATCCCCGCCTGTTGATGGACTCCTCGGATTTCGAGACGCTGAAAGCCCAGCTGGCCGTCGCCGACCCGACATCGCTGCTGGCCCGCATGCACACCGAGTGCATGGTCGTGGCCGACGCATGGGGCATGTCGGACAGCGAACTGGCCTTCGAGCTCGACGCTTCGGGCAAACGCATTCTCATCGTCGCCCGGGAGGCTCTCCAACGCATTTTCACCTGCGCCTACGCCTACCGGATCACGGGCGACACGAAATATCTGGAACATGCGGAACGGGACATCAACACAGTCTGCGATTTCGAAAGCTGGAACGCGAAACGGCATTTCCTCGACGTTGCCGAGCTGTCGGTGGCCGTGGGACTGGGCTACGACTGGCTCTACCATGAATTGAAGCCCGAAACCCGGGCCAATGCCGAACGCGCATTGCAGGAGTACGCCTTCCAGCCCGCCGAGGACAAGGTCTGGAACCTCAATTTCTACGAGTCCGGCAGCAACTGGAACCAGGTCTGCAACTGCGGCATGGTCTGCGGGGCGCTGGCCATCTACGAAACCTGCCCCGCACGCGCCGCGGCGCTGATCGAGAAGAGCATCGACTCGAACCTCAACATCTTGCTGGAAATGTACGCCCCCGACGGCAACTACCCCGAAGGTTACAGCTACTGGGGCTACGGCACAACCTTCGAGTGCCTGATGATGGCGCTCCTGGACAGCACCGTGGGGACGGACAACGGACTGAGCGCCTCCCCCGGCTTCTCCCGCACGGGCAACTACATGCTCCACATGATCGGCCGGAACGGCAGTTTCAACTACTCGGACAACGGCTCGGCCGCCTATACGGAGCTCCCGATGTGGTACTTCGCCGACAAACTCGGCGATGTCTCCCTGCTGCACTACGAGCTCCGCATGCTGGACATCCAGCCTCACCGCAGTTCATGCGCCGAAAAGCGGCTGCTGCCGATGGTGATGCCGTTCGTCAGCCGGCTGAATCCGGGCACGGTGCCGCCGCCGTCGGACAAGGTATGGGCGGGCAACGGCAAAACCCCGGTCGTGCTGGTCCGCACCGGCTGGGCCTGGGACGAAACGGACCGTTTCCTGGGGCTGAAAGGCGGCAAAGCCTCCACGAGCCACGGTCACATGGATGCCGGTTCGTTCGTCTACGACGCTGAAAACGTGCGCTGGGCCACGGATCTCGGCAGCGAAAACTACACGACCCTCGAAGTCAACATCGGCAACGGCCCGACATGGGACATGACGCAGAACTCCCTGCGGTGGGACGTATTCAAACTGAACAACAGGCAGCACAACACGCTGACGATAAACGACTCGAAACATCTGGTTGACGGCTTCGCCCCGATCGTGTCCGTCATCGACACCGAGACGGAACAGGGCGGGACGCTCGACCTGTCGCCGGTCTTCGCGGACGAGGCCGCCTCGGTGGTCCGGACGGGCAAAATCGTCAACAACGACTATCTGCTGATCATCGACGAGGTGACGGCCCGCGCCGACAAGGAGGCGCGAATCCGCTGGACGCTGGTGACGGAGACTGCGCCGACGGTCGAAGAGACGCGGATCGTGCTGACGGCGACCAACGGAAAGACGATGTTCCTCGCGGCCGAAGCCGGAGAGACGCCGGTCACTTACAGAAGTTTCCCCGACGAACCCTCGACCGATTATGAAACGCCGCTTCCGACCGTCAGCATCGTGGGCTACGAGGCGACGGTTCCGGCCGGACAGAGCGTGACGTTCCGGACGAAGCTGGCCCGGGAGCTGTGATCCGGCGCCCGCCCTCTTCGTCGAAAAACTTTCTCTTTCCTGAAAATCGGCATATTCCGTTCGGTTTCGTTATATTTGAGTACGATATCCGCCGATTTTCAATATCCGATTACGAATGGGAAACCTTTATCTTTCGAAAGCAGCAATCGTACTGTCCCTGCTGTGTTCGGGTCTGTTCCGCACGGAGGCGCAGGCCGGGCCGCAGCTCATCCGACATCTGCCCAATCTGACGATCAACGGATTCGTGCAGGATCAGGTCGGGTACGTGTGGATCGCCACCAACAACGGGCTCTGCCGCTACAACGGCCAGGTGTACCGTTACTATCAGCACGAATCGGAAGAGCCCTATTCGCTTCCCGACAACCGGGTCCATGCCCTTCACGTCGATGACTCCGGCGTGTTGTGGATCGTCTCCGACAGCGGCATCAGCACCTACGATTCGGGGCACGACGGATTCGAGAGCGTCCTGCGCGGCAGCGGGCTGCACGGCATCGTTCCGCTGGGCTCCCGGATCGTCTGCTACGGCACGGGCGGCATGGTGCTCGTGGACGCCGCGGACCGCACGGTCCTGCAACGGAAACACGCTCCCCGCCACTGCCCCGCCGTGCTCGAATCCGACGGGAAAGAGCATCTGTGGGGCGGGCTGCCCGGCAAGCGCTCCGCACTCCTCCGCTACGACCGCGATCTGAACCTCTGCGACTCGGCCGCCCTGCCCCGCGCGACGGAATTCCGGAGCAGCTGCCGCGACACGCTCGGCCGCATCTGGTTCGGGTTGCAGCAGGGAATCTTCGTACTCGATCCCGAGACGCGTCAGGCCGCAGCCGACCCCGCCCTGACGCGCTGCGCGAACCGGATGTCCGGCCATTGCGTGACCATGCTCTTTCCGGATCGGTCCGGAACGGTCCACATCGGCACCCAGGGCAGCAACATCCACATGTTCAACGTCCCGAACGGCGTCGCCGAATACAACATCGCCTATCGGTTCCATCTGAGCCACACGAGCGACTTCCGGTGCGGGTTCAGCGACTCGGAGAACAACATCTGGATCGGCACGGGAGACCGGGGCTACGCGGTGAGGCACTCGCAGCGCAAGAACTTCAACTCCGCCTCCCGCCTTGCGCGGCTGACGCAGGGCAAATACATCAACGCCGTCTCCGCCCGGAAAGACGGCACGCTGTGGATCGGGAGCCGCTACAAGGGGCTGCTGGCCTACAATCCCGACGCTCCGGCGCTGTGGTACACCGTCTCGAACTGCGATTTCATGTCGCGGATCGCCAGCAACGGCATCGAATCGCTGCATACGGGCTCGGACGAACGGCTGTGGATCAACATCAACGACCGCATCGTGGTCTGCACGACGGATCGCAGCCGCATCACCGGACACACGCTGCTGGCGGAGCGCGCCACGGTCAACCGGTTCTGCGAAGACTCCGGCAAACGGATGTGGGCCGCGACCGAAAAGGGCATTTTCGTATGGAAGGACGACGCTCCTGCGGGCCGGCTCTTCGCCGGCTGCGACGTGCAGGACATCATCCCGCTCGACGACGACAGACTGCTGGCCGCCGTATCGGGCCGGGGCATCTTCACCGTCAGCACGCGCGATTTCAGCAGCAGCCTCTATCTCCAGCCGACCGACAGCATGACGGCCGGGGCGCTGCGCCGCCCGTCGTGCCTGCTGCGGAGAAGCGACGGCTCGCTGTGGATCGGCACCCGCTTCGACGGGGTCGTGCGCTACGATCCCCGGCAGGGTTTCCGCTCGTACACGCTCCACAGCGGAATGGCCAGCAACGAGATCTCCGACATGACCGAGGATGCCATCGGAAACGTATGGGTGAGCACCTCCTACGGGCTCTCGCTCATTTCGCCCGCCTTCGAGCACGTCATCACCTACTTCCAGTCCGACCGGTTGCAGACCCAGCAGTTCTGCCCGCATTGCAGCCTCTCATCGCCGACGGCGCTCTACTTCGGCGGCAACACGGGGCTGGCCCAGTTCTCGCCGCAGCGCATTCTGTCGAAGATCTCGCAACAGCCCGTACCGCTGGTGCTCCGGGAGATCCGGGTCAACAGCGTGGCCCTGACGCCTTCGAAAACGGGCCCTCTGACGAAGCCGCTCAACGACACCGAACGCATCGTGCTCGGGCACAAGCAGCGCAACATCGACATCAGCTACGAGGCCGTGGCGTTCCTCTCGCCGGAGAAGATCCGTTTCGCCTACCGGCTGTGCGGCCGCAATGTCGATAACGAATGGCAATACGTCGAGAACCTGAGCATGGCCAACTACTCCCACCTGCCGGCAGGGCATTACGTCTTCGAACTGAAGGCGCGGAATCCGGACGGGTTCTGGAACGAGGAGCCGCGGCGGCTGGAGATCGTCGTCCGGCCCTCGCCGCTGCTGACGTGGTACGCCTTTCTCGTCTATGCGCTCGTCATAGTCGGGGGCACGGGCTTCGCCAACCGGCTCTATCTGCACCGGAAGCGGCAGAAGATGGAACTGGAGCTGGCGCGCACGAAACTCAAAAGGGAGGAGGAGCTCACCAACATGAAGATCAACTTCTTCACGAACATCTCCCACGAACTGCGGACTCCCCTGTCGCTGATCTACGGCCCGGTCAACATGCTGCCGGGAGTGACCGACAAGAACTGGATGCGGGAGCTGATCGGCCTGATCAACTACAATGTCCAGAAACTGCTCGATCTGGTCGATCAGACGCTCGCGCTGAGCCGCATCGAAAACGACACGCTGCCCCTCTCGGTCTGCCGGCAGGACATTCTGCCCCACGTCCGGCGGCTGATGAACAGCTTCACCTGCTATGCCCGCGAGAAAGAGATCACGGTCGATCTGGATCTCCCTGCGGAACGGCTCGTCGTCGCCGTGGACATCGACAAGTTCGGCAAGATTCTGTCGAACCTGGTCTCCAACGCCCTGAAATACACCCCGAAGGAGGGGCACGTGGAGGTGCGCATCGCCCTCGGAACGGAACTCCCGGCGGCACTTGCGGAAGCGGTCCCGGCGGCGCAGTATCTGACGGTCAGCGTAACGGACAACGGCATCGGAATGAGCGAAGAGGATGTCTCCCGCATTTTCGAACGCTACAAACGGCTGACCCACAGCGAACGAAGCACGGCCGGCACGGGAATCGGGCTCCACTACGTCAAACAGCTGCTGCTGGTGCACAAGGGAAGCATCGCGGCGGAGGTGCGCCCCGAAGGCGGGATGCGTTTCACGTTCGCCATCCCCGTGGACGAATCGCTCTACGAGCTGACGGCCGAGCCGGCGACCCCGGCCGAATTCATCAACGGACTCGGCTCCGCCGCACCCATCGTCCCCGATTTCGCACCGGAACCGGACGGAGCGGAGGTCGGAACGCTCCCGAAAATCGTCATCGTCGAGGACAATTTGCAGCTGCTGTACTACTGCAAGATGATCTTCGCGCACCGCTTCCGCGTGCTGACGGCCGACAACGGCGCCGACGGGCTCACGCTGATCCACGACGAGATGCCGGACGTGGTGATCACCGATGTCCTGATGTCGCAGATGGACGGGTACGAACTCTGCCACCGCATCAAGCACGACCTGGCTCTGAGCCACATTCCGGTCGTCATTCTCACGGCCAAGATCTCCGACCAGGACAAAATCACGGGCTACCAGGAAGGGGCCGATGTCTATATGACCAAGCCGTTCAGTCCGGAGCTGTTGCAGACGGTCGTAGACAACCTCCTCACTTCGCGCAAACGGCTGCGCGACATGCTGCTTTCGCAGGCCCGCAGGCCGCAGGAGGCGGAACCGGAGAACGGGGAAATCCATCTGTCGGCCGCCGACAGGACCTTCATGGACAAGCTCTGCGGAATCATCGACGAGAACATTTCGGACAATTCGCTCAGCACCGACACCGTCTGTACGGCCATGTGCATGAGCCGCGCCAGCCTGTTCCGCAAGATCAAGTCGCTGACGGGCGTCTCCCTGAACCGCTTCATCCTGATCTACCGCCTGAACCGTGCGGCCGAGATGGTGCGCAGCCGCGAATACCGCTTCAACGAGATCGCCGACATGCTGGGATTCTCCACCCAATCGCACTTCTCCTACTGTTTCAAACAGCAATTCGGCATGTCGCCGAGGGAATACGCCTCCCGGTCGTAATTTCCGGCCCTGACATGCGCGTATTCGCGGTTTTACGAAACTTTTTAAGACTCCTTCGACAGAAAGTTCCGTCCGGGGCGAATAATTTTGCGATACGATAACAAATAAAAAACCTCCATGAAAAGATTTTTGAATTTCGCGGTTTTCGCCCTGATGTTCTGCTGGCATGCAGGCGCGCAGGAACCCCGGTCGCTCACCGGCACCGAGGCCGAAGGCTATCGCGGCATCTGGTTCACCATCGGGCAGGCCCGGTCGGGATTCGGCCCCAAATATTCGGGCGGCCTCGGCACCTATACGATGAAGCACATCCCGGTCGCCGTCTACGCGGCGGAGGCGGACAAGACCTTCTTCGTCTACGGCGGAACCCCGGCCGCCGACCGCAAATACCTGCTCTGCACGGTCGGCTGCTACGACCACAAGACGGGCATGCTGCGCCGCCCCGTCGTAGTCTGCGACAAGGGCGTGAACAACGTGCACGATCCGCACGACGACCCCACGATCCAGATCGACAAGGAGGGGTACGTCTGGATTTTCGTCGCCGGGCGCGGCAACACCCGCCCGGGCATCCGCTACCGCAGCCGGAAACCCTACGACATTTCCGCCTTCGACTACGTCAACGAGAGCATCATGGCCTATCCGCAGGTACATTACCACCCGGACGAAGGCTTCTTCCTCTTCTTCACGCGCTACGACGGCAAGCGGCGGCTCTTCTACCAGTCGAGCCCCGACGGCGTCGAGTGGACCGACTACCGATCCCTGGCCTCCATCATGGAGCCGGGCGAAACCAAGTCGGGACACTACCAGTTCTCGACGCTCTGCGGCAAAAAGCTGATGTGCTGCTTCAACCGCCACATCGACGGCAACTGCGACACGCGGACGAACATCTATTACATCCAGTCGGAGGACTGGGGCCGGACGTGGACGACGGCGGACGGACGCCGGGTCGCGCTCCCCGTCACGCGCCGGAACGACATCTCGCTGATCCGGGATTTCCAGTCCGAACGCCGCAACTGCTACATCAAGGACATCAACTTCGGTTCCGACGGCAACCCCGTGATCCTCTATCTGACCAGCGACAACTACCTGACCGGTCCGGCCGGCGGGGTCCGAAGCTGGCAGACGGCCCATTGGGACGGCCGGCAGTGGCACTTCCGGGACCTGACGACCTCGACGCACTGCTACGACAGCGGCAGCATCTGGATCGACGACGACGATGTCTGGACCGTCATCGCTCCGACCGATGCCGGCCCTCAATACTGGGGCACGGGCGGCGAGATGGTGATGTGGCGCAGCCGCGACAAGGGCCAGAGCTGGCAACGGGTGCGGGCGCTGACCCACGACAGTCCGCGCAACCACTCCTACGCCCGGCGTCCGGTCCACGCGCATCCGGATTTCTACGCCTTCTGGGCCGACGGAGACCCCGACAACATGAGCATCTCCCGGCTCTATTTCTGCAACGAGCGCGGCGATCTGTTCCGGATGCCCTACACGATGCAGTCCGAGTGGCAGAAACCCGAACCGATACCCGGCGGCAGACCCCGCGACTGACCGCAGACGATCAAACCGCAAACGATTAACTTACAACCCAAAAAAACAGACCATGTACAGAAGAATTTTTTCCCTGCTGATGCTTACCGCTCTCTTCGCCGGCATCCCCCACGTATCCACAGCCGGCCGGAAAGCCGACATAGAGATCGCCAACCGCGTGGCGCAATGGCAGATCGACAACTTCGGCAAATACATCTCCTCGAAATCCGGCACGCGCCGCGACCAGAACTGGGTCAACGGAACCCTCTACCGCGGCATGGTGGTCTGGGGCGAGACCTCGGGCTACAAACCTTGCGAGGATTTCGTCATGGAGATCGGCCGCCGCACCGGCTGGAGCATGGACACCCGTCCGTATCATGCCGACGACATCTGCGTGGGGCAGGCTTACCTGCTGCTCTACGAGAAATACCGGGACCCGGCGATGCTGGCACCCGTGAAGGAACGCGCCGATCTGGTGGTTGACCATCCGGCCAAAACGCAGCTCCACATCAAGGCCAAAGACGGGCAGAAGCGCTGGAGCTGGTGCGACGCGCTCTTCATGGCTCCCCCGGTCTACGCACAGCTGACCCGCATCACCGGCGACCCCAAGTACCTGAAATTCATGAATGCCGAATTTTACGCGACGACCAGCAAGCTCTACGATACGGAAGAGCGTCTCTTCTACCGCGATGCGAGCTTCATGGACATGCGCGAACCCAACGGCCGGAAAGTCTTCTGGAGCCGCGGCAACGGCTGGGTGTACGCCGGACTGGCGATCCTGCTGGAGACCGTTCCCGAGAGCGATCCGTCGTACGACTTCTACCGGCGTCTGTTCCTCGAAATGACCGATGCGCTCCTCGCCTGCCAGGACGAAAACGGCTCCTGGCGCCCCAGCCTGCTCGATCCGGAGGTCTATCCGACGCCCGAGAACAGCGGATCGGCATTCTTCACCTACGGCCTGGCATGGGGCGTCAACCACGGAATCCTGAAAGGGAAGGTCTACCGCAAGGCCGCCAAACGGTCGTGGAAAACGCTCTGCTCCTATGTCCGCGAAGATGGCCGCATGGAGTACGTACAGCCCGTAGGCGCCCGGCCCCGCATCACCAAGCCGGATCAGACCGAAGGCTACGGCGTCGGAGCCTTCCTGCTGGCCGCTTCGGAGATCGTGAAGATGTGATCCTCCGCAGCGCCGCAGCGAAACCCATTCGGAATAACCAACCAAAACCATAAGCCATGATTTCCCTGAAAACACGCATATCCCGATTGCTTCTGCTCGCAGCATGGGCCGCGGGCATGTCGATGAGTTCGTGCTCCTCCGACCCCGAGGTCGAGGCGGCCGATTCGGTGGAGGTCCGCAATCTTCAGGACGAGATCTGTTTCGCCTACGATTCCGAGGAGCCCCTGGCGTTCAGCATCGTCTCGAACAAGACCTGGTCCATCGCCAAAAGCAACCTCGACTGGCTCGAAGTGTCGCAGATGAACGGCGGCTCGAAATATCCGAGTACCGTGCTCCTCACCCCCTCGGTCAACGACGACCTGGAGCGCAGCGGCATACTGACCGTTTACGCCGGCGCCACCACCCGCCGGGTGACGATCGTGCAGGAGGCGTTCCCGATCGTTCCGGAAATTACGCTCCGTTCCGGGCTGCCGGACGACAAGACGCTGCGGTTCAGCTACACCGACGCAGCGCCCGTAACCTTCACGGTTTACAGCAACATCGCGTGGCAGGCTTCGACATCGGGCCTCGACGGCTGGGCCGAAGTCGCACCGCTGGAGGGCGCACGCAAGCAGGAGACCGAGATCGTCGTAACCCCGACCCCGAACGAAGGCGACGAGCGCAGCGGTACGATCACGTTCACGGGCGAGGGGCTGGAAGAGCCGCTCGTGGTGAACGTCTCGCAGGAGGCCGTCGATCCGACGCCGCTGCTCATCGTCTCGGGGATCAAGGACGTGCAGATCGCGTTCGCCAACGCGCCGGAAGCCCCCTTCACCTTCTCCGTTCAGTGCAACCGCCGCTGGGAGATCACCGGCGAGAATCTCGACTGGCTCACCGTCGAGCCCTCTTCGGGACGCAGCAGCCTGATTCCCGTGGAGGTCGCCCTCACGGCCCGCGACAACGAGCTCTACGAACCGCTCGAAGGCCGGCTGACCCTGCATGTCTACGACGACGCGATCGAAGACGTGACGATCACCGTCACGCAGGACGCCAACAAACGGCTGCTGGCCCAGTGGACGATGGACGACACGGTGCCCTGGAAGACCTACAATCCAAACTTCGCCGCGGACGGACGCATGAAAGCCGACCTGCCGGAGGGTACCGGAGCCGTCGCGGCCTGGCAGCAGGTCAACGCGACGGTCGGAGGCAACAGCTATACGGCCTCCTTCAAGATCAGCAACGACGGAACGGCGTACAGCTTCAACAAGATCTGGAACGACGACCATCTGCTGATCTACGTGCCCGTCGAGAACATGGGCGCCGGCGCACAGATCAACATCCGCTACTCCGTGGCCATGAACGGCTCGAAGATGCCCCGTTTCTGGGTCGTCGAATGGTCTGCCGGCGACGGCGTGTGGACACCCACCAGCATCTCGTCGTTCCCGTGGCTGGGCACGAGCGGCCAGAACTCGAAGAACATGTACTTCGATGCGACCTATGCGATGCCCAACGAGACGGCGGCTTTCAGCAGCCCCTACCGCTACATAGACATCAGCGAGACGGCGACGATCCCCGTTGACATCGAGAACGGCGCACTGTGGTTCCGCATCCGCTGCTCCGACGCGACCCACACCAGCTACTCGTCGAAAACGGAGCGCACCGAGGCCGAAGGTCCCTACAACGGCTGGATCTTCCTGAGCGGATACGGCCGCAGCAACACGGTTCCGGCCGAGAACGCGATCTCGATCTGGCAAATAAAATAACATTCATTGCAGAACCGCCGGCAGTCCGCAAGAGGGGGCTGCCGGCAGGTTCTCGATTTCCTACAAACCTAAAATACAACCGAGCATGAAAAATTTATCCACCACTGTATTGTCGGGCGGATTGCGATGTCTGTGTATTGTTCTTTGCATGCTGCTGCTGTTGCCCGCCTCGGCCCAGCCATCGGCGGATTCGGGACGGAAAATTCGGGTCAGCGGTCGGGTCGTCGATTCCAAAGGCTTCGTGATCGCCGGGGCGACCGTTCTGGTGAAGAACGGATCAGCAGGCACGGTGTCCGACGCGCAGGGGAATTTCCAACTGACGGTTCCCCAGGGTGCGACGCTGCAAGTCTCGTTCCTGGGTTACGAATCCCGGGAGATCAGCGCGATAGGGGGGGGGAAACCCCTGACCGTAACGCTTGTCGAACAGACTCAGCAGGTCGATGATGTCGTCGTCGTAGGCTACGGCGTCCAGAAGAAGGAGAGCGTCCTGGGCGCCATCTCCCAGGTCGGCACCGACGAACTGGTCAATTCGGGAACGGCCAACATCACGCAGGCCATCACCGGCAAACTTTCGGGCATCACGAGCATTCAAACGAGCGGCCAGCCCGGCAACAACGACGTGCAGCTCTACGTGCGCGGCGTATCGAGCTGGAACGGCTCGGACCCCCTCGTGCTGGTTGACGGCATCGAGCGCAGCTTCTCGGACCTCGATCCGAACGAGGTGGCCACGATCTCGGTGCTGAAAGACGCCTCGGCGACGGCCGTGTTCGGAGCGAAGGGCGCCAACGGCGTCATCATCGTCACCACGCGCTCCGGAAACACCGGCAAACCCAAGATGAACATCTCGATCTCCTACGGTCTGGACTTCCCGACGAACATCCCCGACCACGTCAGCTCCGCGAAAACCGCCGAGCTGCTGAACGTGGCGCTGAAAAACACGCAGAGCTTCGGATCGCTGATTCCCCAATGGCAGATCGACGAATACGCCCGTCCGTCGTCGAAGATCAACACGATCCGCTACCCCGACACCGACTGGTTCGACCTGACCATGCGCACATGCGCCCAGACGATCACGGCCAACTACAACGTTTCGGGCGGCTCGCAGCGCGTCAAATACTTCCTGTCGCTCGGCTACAACCACGAGGGTTCGATCTTCAAGGATTTCTCGGAGTGGACCGCAGCCAACTTCCGCTACGACCGCATCAACTACCGTTCGAACTTCGATTTCGACGTAACGAAGAGCACCCGGCTCTCCGTGAAGGTCGGCGGCGTGCTGGGCATCCGTCAGGCCCCCACGGGAGCTTCGGTCTCGGGGCTCTTCAACATGATGTATTCGGCCTCGCCGATGATGTTCCCGGCCTACTACCCCGCCTGGATGCTGGATATGGTCTCCGACCCGGACTACCCCGACGCCTCGGGAGAGCGGCTGGCCAGTTCGAAAGGCAGTTTCTACGGCAATGCCAAGACGACGCTCTCGACGGGCGACTACCAGCAGACGACGAGCAACAAACTCTATACGGACCTCGTTTTCGAGCAGAAACTCGACTTCATCACCAAGGGGCTCTCGCTGAAGGCCAACGTCTCGCTGAGCACCTACTATTCGCGCGTCTCCCAGGAGGCGAGCAGCGCGAATCCGATGTACTACATCGACTGGGACGCCTACGACTCGGGCGAGGGCAATCCGTGGGTGCTGTCCACGCAAAGCGACTACGTGTACGAGCGCGATCCGTACTCCGTCACGACGGGAGTCATGCAGGACAACTACTATACGACCTTCTACTGGGAGGCGGCGCTCAACTACAACCGCACCTTCGGCGACCACACCGTGACGGCGCTGGCGCTCTTCAACCAGCGCGAGAACGCCAAGGTCGTGGATTTCCCCTACCACTCGCAGGGCCTCGTGGCGCGCGCCACCTACGACTACAAGCACAAGTACCTCTTCGAGTGCAACATCGGCTACACCGGCTCGGAACAGTTCTCGCCGAAGAACCGCTACGGATTCTTCCCTTCGGTGGCCGTCGGCTGGGTGCCCTCGCAGGAGCGTTTCTGGAAGCAGGCGATGCCCTGGTGGTCGAAGATGAAGATCCGCTACTCCGACGGTCTGGTCGGAAGCGACAGCGCGGCCGAACGCTGGCTCTACTACACGAGCTACGTCAGCGACAGCAGCGGCAACATCACCGAAGACAAGAGCGCCAACCTCGAAGCCCAATGGGAGGAGGCCCGCAAACGCGACCTGGGCATCGAGATGGGGTGGCTCGACAACCGGCTGACGCTCAACCTCGACCTCTTCGACGAGAAGCGCACGAACATGCTGGTGGAACCCAACGTCACGATGCTCGTCGGCACGCAGTACAAGGTCGTGAACCGGGGCAGCATGAAGAAACACGGCATCGACATCGAACTGGGCTGGAACGACCGGACGAAATCGGGCTTCAACTACCACCTGACGGCCCTGCTGTCGCTCAACGAGAACCGCATCACCAACTACGAGGACGCACCCTACGCCCCCGACTATCAGAAAGTGGCCGGCAAAGCCTACATGGGGCAGACCGGCGGCATGAGCGTCGTGGATTCGGGGTACTATGAAAACGTCAACGACATCCACAACTACCCCGCCTACTCGGACAACTGGCTGTACGTCAATATCGGATCGTACAAATACCTGGACTATGCGGTCGATGGCTCCCTCAACTCGCAGGACCTGCACGCCATCGCCGGCAGCCAGTATCCGCCGGTCAGCTGCTCGTTCCGGGGCGGATTCGAATACAAGGGGCTCGAATTCAACATGCTGTGGACCGCCGACTTCGGCAAGTACGTCAACTACAACAACAGCTGGGAGATCGAGTTCACGAAGGGCGACTACCGCGCCTCCAAGTCGCAGCTCGACTACTGGAGCCCGACCAATCCGAATGCCAACCACGCCACGCTGGTCTTCGGCGGCTCGTCCGGCCACCCCATGTACTCATGGGCCGGAACCACCGGCGCCGGCTCGACGATGATGCTCGAAGGCCGCACGTGGCGCAAGGCCGACTACATCAGTCTGAAAGAGGTCTATCTGGGCTACACGTTCCGCTCGAAACGGGTGCTGCAACGCGCCGGATTCCGCAACCTGAGCCTCTATCTGACGGGCACCAACCTGCTGACGCTCTCCGACCTGATCGAGGGCGACCCCAAGAGCACCACCTTCACCACGGGCTTCTACCCCATGATGACCAGCGTCAAACTGGGCGTAAAAATCGGATTCTAAGATTCTAACCAAGAAAAGAGCATGAAAAAAGCGATCATATCCATTCTTTCGACCCTCACGTTGAGCGTCTCGGGATGCAACTACCTGGACATCAACCCCGAGATGGGTCTCGACGAGGATCAGGTGTTCACCGTATGGGACAACTTCAAGTCCTACTACTACAATATCTACACGACACCGACGGGAATCCATTGTGCCTATCCGCTCTATCTCGACATGAACGCCCGCCGCTACACCTGGTATCAGTTCACCGATCTGAGCGACGCCGGCCGCCTGCTGCGCTGCCAGCAGATCAAGTCGGGGACGATGGGCGAGAACGCCGCGGAATTCACGACTTCGACGGCCGGACGGGCGATCTCCTATTCGATGTTCCGCATCATCCGCGTCTGCAACAAGTGCATCGAGAACATCGGCCGCGTGCAGAACGTCAAACAGGAGAACAAGGACGACCTGCTCGGACAAGCCTATTTCGTCCGCGCATACGCCCACTTCACGCTGTGCCGGATCTTCGGCGGCATGCCCTATCTCGACAAGGCGCTCGACGAGAACGACGAGTGGGACATGGCGCGGCTGACGGCCTGGGAGACCTATTCGCGGTGCGCCGAGGATTTCGACCGCGCCTACGAGTGCTTCGTCTCCGCCGGCAAGGTGCGCCGGGATGCCGCTCCCGGAACCGAAGGCCATCTGACGAGTTCCGACATGGCCTATCCCAACGGCGTGGCGGCCAAGGCGATGAAAGCCCGCGCACTGCTCTATGCGGCCAGCAAGCTGAACAACCTGCACGGCCAGAGCGACTGGGAGGATGCCGCCGAAGCCTGCGGCGAAGCCATCCGCATCGCCGAAGAGTACGGCTACGACCTGGTTCCGGGAAGCGAGTGGTCCAGCAACTTCTGGGGCGCCGCCTACACCAACGAACACATCTGGGCCTGGAACTACGGAAGCGGCAGCTACTACCAGACGGATGTCTGGTCGGCGGTCTTCGCCTATCCGCAGGCGAACTTCTCCAAATCCAGCGGAGAGTGCCCGACGCAGAACTGCGTCGATCTTTTCGAGACCGTCTGGGGCGACCCGCTGGAGACCGAGGCCGAGCGTCAGGAGGCGATCGCCCAGGGACACTACGACGAACAGGACCCCTACTCGAACCGCGACCCGCGTCTGGATCTGACGGTCGTCCACGACGGCAGCGTCGTGTCGATGTGTCCGACCGGGATCAACATCCACTACGACCCCTCGACGGGAACCTATCCGATGACGGTGATCAACAGCCAGTCGCGCCAGTTCGGAATCGCATGGGGCTCGATGGACAGCAAATCCACGGGATATTCGAATACGGGCTATTATATAAACAAGTGGTGGAACGGCGGTTACGGATCGGGCACCGCATCGAGGACCGAGCACACCGACCCGCTGATCCGCATGGCGGAGCTCTACCTCAACTACGCCGAAGCCGTGAACGAGGTATCCGGACCGCAGGGCACGGCCGGCGGCCTTTCGCTGACGGCACTGGAGGCCGTGAACAAGGTGCGCAACCGGATAGGAATGCCCGACGTGCTCGACAAATTCACGGGCAGCGCCCCGCTGCTGCGCGAACGCATCCGCAACGAACGCTGCGTCGAACTGGCCTTCGAAGGCCACCACTACTACCACGACATCCGCCGCTGGATGATCGCCCCGCAAAAGATGACCGCGACCCTGACGGGCATGTACATCGAGAAAACCGATGTCTCGGAACAGTATCCGAAAGGCCGCATCTACACGCGCCGTGCGATTCCGCAGAACCGGCAGTCATCGTGGAAGGATGCCATGTACTACATCCCGTTCCCCACGGAGGAGGCCAACAAGATGAAGAACTTTGTCAACAACGAAATTTGGTAGAACCACATCATGAAGAACACCTGCATATACCTATGGGGCATCCTGACGGTATGCGTCATCGGAACGATTCAAGGCGCTCCGCATCCGGAAGAGGCGGAAAACCGCGTCGCCGCGATGTCCGATTCCGCGATTCGGACGGACTCCGCGATTCGCGCCCGGCGCGTCCTGCGTATCTATCAGACTTTGGACATGCCTTTCGCCCGCACGCTCGACAAGCGCAGTTCGACGAGCAGCACCGCGGCCTATTACGAAAACGATCTGGACAAATATCCGTCAAACGACCTGCGCAACGCCTTCACGGGCGTCGTGGACGGACTGACGGTCACCGAGCGGAGCGGCATGCCGGGGCTGCACTACGGGGAGGAGTCGCTCCGCGGGTCGATCACCAGCCGGGGATTCACGCCGACGTTCGTCGTTGACGGCATGCCGATATACCTCTCGCAGCTGCAACTCGATCCCGAGGAGATCGAATCCATGACGTTCGTCCGCGACATCGCTGACAAGGCCCTCTTCGGATCGCGCGCCAGCGGCGGCGTAATCAACATCACCACCCGCCGCGGACATCCCGGCGAACGGCGCATCCGCGTGGGGTTCGAAAGCGGCGTGAGCGTGGTGGACCGCAGTCCCGAGTGGGTCAACGGCGTCGAATACGCGCAGTTGCAGAATCAGGCGCGCATCAACAGCGGATATGCGCCGCTCTACTCCAACGAAACGATCGAAGGGTTCACGCTCCGCGATGCGAACAGCCTCACGGCGCCGAACGCCGACTACCGCAGTCTGATGTTCAAGGACACGAAACCCTATTACAAGGCCAACGTCTCGTTCGACGGCGGGTCGGAACGGCTCGCATACAGCACCTACCTGGGGTATGCCGGCGAAGGGGACATCTTCAAGGTCGGGAGCACGGCCGACTTCAACCGGCAGACCGTCCGCACGCACCTCAACGCCGCCATCACGCGGGACCTGAAGATCGACTTCGGATTCGCCGGCGGCCTGAGCTTCCGCCGTTCCCCGCGCTACGGCAACAGCGGAGCGGCCTCCGCCGCGGAGTTCGACAATGCGTTCGTCGGGGCCGTGCGCACGCCCGCGGTGGAATTTCCGCTGATCGTCTCGCGCGACGAGACGACCGGAAACGTCGTCTACGGCGTCAGCCAGAACTACGGAACCAACCCCTACGCCGCACTCACCGAAAACGGCTTTTTCACGGAGAAAGGACGGTCGGGCACCGTTGCGACCACACTGACCTACGATCTGCACGCCCTGCTCAAGGGGCTGAAGTTCCAGTCCTATGCGGCGCTCGACCTCTTCAACATGACCCGCATCGGCAAGAATCCCGACTACACGGCGGTGATCTACGACCAATTGACCGGTTCGACCATCAAGACCCCGCACGAAGGGGCGCAGGTCTCCGGCAAGTCCATCATGGGCAAATGGACCCATCAGGGACTCTTCCTGCACGAAAAGCTGAGCTACGACTACCGGAACGACGACCACCGGGTCGGCGCGGCGGCGGTCTTCTATCTGGAGACGGTCGAGCGCTCGGGAAACTCCTACCGCGAACGCCAGCTGGCGCTGATCGGCTCTCTGGACTATGCGTTCCGGGAGAAGTATCTCTTTCAGGCCGTCGTGAACTATGCCGGTTCGTCGATGTTCCGGCCGGGGAAACGCTTCGGGGTTTTCCCATCGTTCGGCGTGGGCTGGGTCATATCCGAAGAGGGATTCATGCAGGACGTGAAATGGATCGACTACCTCAAGGTGCGCGGTCAGGCGGGCGTGATCGGCTACGACACGTTCGGCTCGCAGGACCTCTACGAGGACTACTACGTGAAAAGCAAGGGAATCAATTTCGGGTCTTACACGACGAATTACCAATGGCTGGGCTCCTCGAACCGCTACCAGTCCTACATCAATACCATCTCGCGGCTGGGCAATCCCGACCTGACCTGGGAGAAACGCAAGGAGATAACCGCGGGCATCGACGTGCTGCTGCTGCGGAAACGGCTCTCGCTGGAGGTCAACTACTTCAACACGAAGCGCGAGGGCATCATCACCAACATGAGTTCCGTACTGCCGAAACTCTACGGCATGGACGGCATCGGCACCTACGAGAATTACAACGACATCCGCTATCGGGGCTGGGAGGCCGCGCTCTACTGGTCCGACCGGATCGGCAAGGTGGAGTACACCGTAGGCGGCAGCATCTCGACGCTCAAGGGCAAATACCTGCGCTACTCCGAAAACGTGGTTTACGATTACCAGCGCGTCACGGGATCGGCGACGGGTTCCTACCGGGGCTATGTCTGCCTGGGCAAGTTCACCTCGCAGGAGGAGATCGACACCTCGCCCCGGCAGCTCTTCGACGACGAAGTGCAGGTCGGCGACCTGAAATACGCCGACCTGAACGATGACGGACTCATCGACAGCAACGACACGCGGGTGATCGGCAACACGACGCCCAAAGTGAACTACTCGGTGAGCATCAACCTGCGCTACCGGAATTTCGACCTGACGATCGTCGGAACGGGCCGGGCCGGATTCGACACGGCGCTGACCAACAGCTGGTATTGGAACGGCTGGGGAACCGACAACTATTCGACCTTCGTGCGCGACAACATCGGCGGCGACTATCCGCGCCTGGCCTACGTCAAGTCGAACAACAACTTCCAGAACTCCTCGTTCTGGCTGCGCGACGGCGGATACTTCAAGATTCAGAACGTCGAGCTGGGCTACAACCTCCGCTTCCGCAGCCAGTCGGTCTTCAAGGGGCTGCGCGTCTTCCTGCGCGGCGCCAATCTCTGCACCATCAGCGGAATCAAGGATGTCGATCCAGAAAACATCAACTCGGGAGTGACCGAGTATCCGCTCTACCGCACCTTCACGGCAGGGTTCAAACTCTCTTTCTAAATGTTTCCGATCATGAAAAATACAATTTGGGGGCTGACAGCCCTGCTGGCGCTGGCCGGATGCTCCGACTTCCTCGATCCGCTGCCCAACGGCCACTATACGGACGAAAATCTGAATGAATACCCCTCCATGATCCGCGGTTTCGTCGAAAAAAGCTACGACCTGCTGCCTACGGCCTACACGAAAGCGGAGTATCTCTATCTCGACGGTGCGACGGACGACCTGGTCATAACGGAGCGGAACCATGCGATGCGCAGCTTCGCCCTCGGCACCGGAACGCCCGCCAGCGACCCGTTCAAGACCTACTGGATACGCGACTACCAGGGCATCATGTATGTGAACAAGTTTCTGGACAACGATCTGGGCCTCACCACGCGCTATATGATCAACGAGGAGCAGAACAGGATGTTGCAGAAGAACCTGCAAGGCGACGCCTACGCCCTGCGGGCCTGGTGGCAATACGACCTGCTGCGCAAATGGGGCGGCCGGGGCACCGACGGGCGGCTGTTAGGATTCCCCATCGTGCTCAAACCCGTCGATGTCTTCGACGCCGACGCCGGCTCATTCGAACGAGCCACCTACGAGGAGTGCGTGAAGCAGATTCTCGACGACTGCGACCGGGCGCTCGAATACCTCCCGGAGGCCAACCGCGACTGGCTCACGACCAACACGAACCTCGAAGGGGCGATCCGCTGGCACCGTTTCGACCAGCTGTCCGTCAAAGCCTTGAAGGCGCTGGTCTACCTGCAATGGGCCTCTCCGGCGTTCAACCCCGACAACGACCTTTCGCGCTGGGAGAACGCGGCGAAATACGCCGCCGAAGTGATGGATTTCAAACTCACGCAGGACGGAGCCCACGGATTCGATCCCGCAGCGGCGTTCGCCTGGACCGATCCCAACAGTCCCGAAATCATCTGGTCGTCCGACTACTCGAAAGGCAGCACGCTGGAGAAGCTCTTCTACCCGGCCGGATTTCTCGGGACCGGAAGCCTGGGCCCCACCCAGGAGCTGGTCGATGCCTTCCCGGCGGCCAACGGCTATCCGATCGACCATCCCCTGTCGAATTACGATCCGCTCCGGCCCTATGCCGACCGGGATTCGCGCTTTTACAGCACCATATTCCATAACGGGGCGGATGTCTGCCGTGTCGGCAACGGCGAAGTGATGTACACCTTCGACACCTCGGTCGGCGGACGCGACGAGGCCGGAGGCATCAACAATTCGATGACCAACTATTACATCCGCAAGTACCTCTACCTGGGGTGGAACGGCAACGACGAGTCGATCCAGACCATGCCCAAGTCGATCTTCTTCATCCGCTGGGCTCAGATGTGCCTCACGTTCGCCGAGGCGGCCAACCGGGTGTCGGGCCCGACGGCGGAACTCTACGGCTACACCCCCAAGCAGGCCCTCGCCTATCTGCGAAGCCGCCCCACCAACGACGGAATGCCGGGCGTCGGAGCGACGGCGGACCCCTATCTCGACGAATGCGCCGCCGCGGGCCCCGAGGAGTTCGAGAAGCTCGTGCGCAACGAACGCCGCATCGAACTCTGCTTCGAGGGGCAGCGTTTCTACGACCTGCGCCGCTGGGCGACGGACGCCACCGCACTGAACGGCTCGGTGAGCAAGCCGGTCATCTCCGCCGCGCAGATCAACCGCGTCGAGGTCGAAAAGCGCAGCTACCAATCATTATGGGTGCCCATCCCCTACACGGAGATGATCCGCATGGAAAAGATGGTGCAGAACGAAGGATGGTCCAACTGGGAATAAAAAACAACGCATTATGAAAAATAGAATTGCAGCGCTGCCGCTCTTGCTCGCACTCTTCTGCTCGGGCTGTTACGACGATTATGTCGAGGATTACGACCACAGCGGCGTCTATGTCGCCTATCAGTACGATCTGCGCTCGTTCATCGTGGGCGAGGAGATGTCGTTCGAGATCGGTTCGGTGCTCGGAGGCGTGATAGAGAACGAACGCGACCGTTCGGTCTACTACGTCCTCGACGACGATCTGGTGACCGGCGACCTCTCGCCTTACAGCGGAGCCGCATCGCCGTTCACGGCATGGCAGGCGATGAGCGGAGCCGTCACGGTCTCCGGCATCAGCCAGTCCTATGTCACCGAGGCCGTAAAAGCGAGCGGCATCGGCCGGCTGACGCCGCTGCCGCGGGAGTATTTTACGGTCAGCGACGACCGGAAGATCTCGATTCCGCGCGGCCGGCATACGGGCACGGTCACCGTAACGGCCGATCCGGAGGCTCTGCTCGCAGATCCGAACATGAGCCACGATCCGTACTACGCCATCGGATTCCGTCTCACGAGCGCCGATGCCGACACCGTGCTGATCGCCAAATCCTATCAGGTAGTCGCCGTGCGCTATGAAAACATGCTTTTCGGGCACTACTACCACGGCGGAAAGATGCACACGGTCAATGCGGCAGGACAGATAACGGCGACCAAAGTCTATCCGACGACGATCCCGAGTCAGGAGGGCACCCATGCCGTCTATACGCTGACCACGGTGGCTCCCGACGCCGTGGAGACGGACTACATCGGAAACGGCACCAAACAGGGATCGCTGCGGCTGACGCTCGACGGGGATAAAGTCACGGTCTCGTCGTCTTCGATCTCCGTCGAGGATCTGGGGTCCGGTTACAACCGGGCCCGCCTGCTCCAGGACCGCAAGATCTTCCTGCACTACCGCTATCCCAACGGGGACGGAACCTCGACGGAGGTGATCGACACGCTGACGTTCCGCAACCGCATGCACGACGGCGTGAACGAATGGCAGGACAGCGACCCCGCCCATTACGATTGACCGGCGGATCATGAAACGCTTTCTGACATACGCCGCTCTGCTCGCCTGTTCCGCCGTTCATGCCGGCACCGGGTCCCTGGACGCCCTCCGTGCGGCGTTCGTCCGGGCCTCGACGGCATCGTATGCCCCCGACAGGCAGCTTGCGAAACGCTTCATCGAGTGCTCGGACAGCGGCCGCGCCAACGACGTGCTGCTGTTGCAGCTCTACATGTCCGTACATCTTCCGGCGGAGGAGGTGCGGCGTCTGCTCGGCCTGATCGACGAGCAGGGGCGCTGGAGCGACATCGACTACGCGGACCGCACCCGCGGACGCTGGCAGCCGACGCTCCACCTGACGCGGCTCTACGCCCTGGCCAAACTCTGGGCGGACCCCGGTTCGGAGAGCTACCGCAGCCAGCGGTTGCGCGACGTGCTCCATGCCGGCATCGGGCTCTGGCTGCGGATCGACCCCCGGTGTCCGAACTGGTGGCACAACGAAATCGGCGTTCCGAAAAAGCTGACCGCCATTCTGTTGATGCTCGGCGACGAAGCGACCCCCGAAGAGATCGCAGGAGGACTGCGGATTCTGAAACGGTCGCAGTTCGGACGCACCGGCCAGAACAAGGTCTGGCTCGCGGGCAACAACCTCATGAAGGGGTTGCTGACCGACGACGGGGAACTGGTGCAGCAGGCCCGCGACGTTATCGCCGAGGAGATCCGGCTCACCACGGGCGAAGGCATCCAGCCGGACTGGTCGTTCCACCAGCACGGCCCGCAAATTCAGTTCGGCAACTACGGACTGGCCTACGCCGAGAGCATCTCGTTCTGGTTCCGGGTGCTGGAGGGTTCGCCTTATGCCTTCCCGGCGGAGCAGTACGACATCGTGCGGAGGCTGCTGACCGACGGCATCTGCCGAAGCGTCTGGCAGGGCACGATGGACCCGAGCTTCTACGGCCGTCAGGTCTTCATCGACGCCGGACGGGGCAAGGCGCTGTCGCTGGCCGTAACGGCCCGGAACATGGCGGCGACGGGGCATCCCGGAAGCCGGGAGTTCGCCCGCATTGCAAAGCGGAATCTCCGGCCGGGAGGCCGGGAGGCTGCGGGCAGCAGCTACTACTGGCGTTCAGACTGCGGCATCCACCGTTCGAAACGATGGTACGCCTCCGTGCGGATGCACTCCGCACGCACGGTCGGATTCGAGATGACCAACCGGGAGAACCTGTTGGCGAATTTCTCGGCCGACGGTGCGCTGCTGACCATGCAGCACGGGGCGGAATACGAGAATATTTTCGCCTGCTGGGACTGGCGGCGCGTCCCGGGAACCACGGCCTACGACGACGGTGCCCCGATCAAGTGCAGCGACAACGCCGACGAAAAGCGGAACCGCTCCCGGTGGGTCGGCGGTCTGGCCGCCGACGGCCTGCTCTGCACGACGATGGAGCTGCGGCGCGACAGCCTCCGGGCCGTCAAATCGAACTTCCTGTTCGAAGAGATCGTCGTGGCGCTGGGCGCCGGCATCCGGAACGACGCGCCGCCGCGGGAGCTCTTCACGACGCTGGAGCAGAACCGGCTGCGCGGCGAGGTCGTCGCGGGAACCTCCGGCGGCAGGCTCAGCATTCCGGAGGAGCGACCGACCGGGCGCAGTTTCCGGCCGGGAGAGGTGCAGTGGATTCACCACGACGGACGCGGCTATCTCCTGCTCGACGAACAGGAGGTGCGGCTCTCGACCGCCATGCAACACGGCAAATGGGACCCGATCGACCCCTTCTACCGCGACCGCGCGGACTCGGCCCGGATCTTCAAATGCTGGGTGGAGCACCGCTGCGACACGGCCGGCAGCTATGCCTATGCGATCCTGCCCTGCCGGAATGCGAAGCAGACGGCGCGCACGGCAGCCAAACGCCCGGTGGAGCTCCTGCGCAACGACGATGCCTGCCAGGCCGTGAGATACGGCCGCACGGTCTGCGCGGTGTTCCGCAGGCCCGGGAGCGTCGGGGCCGGAGGGCTGACGCTCCGCGTCGATGCCCCCGCCGTCGTAGCGATCGACCTGCGCACGAAACGCATTGCGGCCTCTTCGCCGTGCGCGTCCGCGCTGAACGTATCGCTGTCGGACGGAAAAAGGCGGCGCACGGCCAGCCTCAGCCTTCCGGACGGCGACGCCATGCAGGGCGCGACCGTATGCGGACGATTGAAATAACAAAAAACCATAAAAATATTCCTATGCGAACCGATTTGTTTCTCTTTCTGACCCTTTCTCTGGCGGCAATCACCTCGTGCGACGAGGCATCCGGCGACAGATACGACCCGTCCACCTACAAAAACCCGGTCACGACACAGAAGATGCCGGACCCCACGGTCATCCGCGACGGCGACACGTTCTATCTTTATGCGACGGAGGCCGTCCGCAACGTGCCGATCATGAAATCGCGCGACCTGGTCAACTGGACGCTGTGCGGCACGGTCTTCTCCGAGGCCACGCGCCCCGACTTCACGGAGGGCGGCGAGATATGGGCCCCCGACATCAACTATGTCGGCGACCGCTATCTGCTCTACTATTCGCTCTCCTCGTGGGGCGGCATCGAGGACTGCGGCATCGGCGTCGCCGAGGCCGAGACGCCCGAAGGACCCTGGATCAACCACGGCAAGCTGTTCATCAGCAAGGAGATCGGCTGTCTGAACTCGATCGACCCGTTCTTCATCGAGGAGGACGGCGCGAAATACCTCTTCTGGGGGAGTTTCCGCGGCATCTGGGGTGCCCGGCTGTCGGACGACGGGCTCACGCTGGACACCTCGACCATTCAACTGGTCGCCGGCACGGCTTTCGAGGCGACATACATCCACAAACGCGGAAACTACTACTACCTCTTCGCCTCGACCGGCAGCTGCTGTTCCGGGCTGAACAGCACCTATTCGGTCGTGGTGGGACGCTCCGAGAATCTCTTCGGCCCCTATGTGGACCGCAACGGCGAGGAGATGCTCTCGAACCATTACGAAACAGTCCTGAAGGGCAACGGAGCCTTCGCCGGACCGGGACACAACGCCGAGATCGTAACCGACCGCGACGGCACGGACTGGCTCCTCTACCACGCCTACTGGGTCAACAGCCCGAGCAGCCGCACCCTGATGCTCGACCGGGTGAACTGGACCGACGGCTGGCCGCTGGTCAACGACGGCTATCCGTCGAATCAGGCCGCTTCGCCGCGCCTCTGATCCGGGATTCGGCCCATGCGGCGGTCCCTGCTCTTCGGGCCGCCCGAAATATCCGTCGCGGCCCGAAGAGATTCGAAGCCCGAATAAACGCGCCGACGGCAAATCGCCCCGGGGATTCGCAGGTTCTCAAAACCGACGATCCCCGGGGCTTGTCGTATCCATAGAGGAGGCCATGCCGAAAAGAAAGCGGAAAACCCGCCGCGCAGGCCGATCGGAGCCGTTCCGTACCGACCTACAACGGCCATATGCGAGCAGGGTTGCAGCTTTCGAAGCTGCAACCCTGCTTGAAAACGGGCGGAACCTGCCGGGCAGGCCCGTTCGGAAATTCGGGGAATATGCGGCGACCGGCGCCGCAACCGTCGGATCAGACCAGACCGGAGAATCCCATGAACGCCATAGCCAGAATTCCGGCCGTGATCAGCGCGATGGGAATGCCCTTGAACGCCTTGGGAACGTCCTCGAAATCGAGACGCTCGCGGATGCCGGCGAAGAGCACCAGCGCCAGCGCGAAGCCCAGGGCCGTGGCCACCGAGTAGGTGACGCTCTGCAAGAGGTTGAACTCCTTCTGGATCATCAGGATCGCAACGCCCAGCACGGCGCAGTTGGTCGTGATGAGGGGCAGGAAAATACCCAACGCCTGATAGAGCGACGGCGACATCTTTTTGAGCATGATCTCGACCATCTGCACGAGGGCCGCGATCACGAGGATGAAGACGATCGTCTGCATGTAAACGATGTCCAGCGGCACCAGCACGTAGGTCTGGATCAGCCACGCCACGACGGCCGCAATGGCCATCACGAAGGTTACGGCGGCTCCCATGCCCATCGAGGTCTCGACCTTGGACGACACGCCCAAGAAGGGGCAGATGCCGAGGAACTGCGCCAGCACGACGTTGTTGACGAAGATGGCGCCGATGATGATTGCAAAATAGGAAATCTCCATAACTATTTCTTGGCTAATTTGTTAAACAACACCATGAGGTATCCGAGCACCAGGAATGCACCGGGAGCCAGCACGAAGATCAGCGGCGTGTAGTCGGCGATTCCGAGGCTGACGCCGAAGATGGCCCCGCTGCCGAGAATCTCGCGCACGGCGCCGACGACCGTCAGCGACAGCGTGAATCCCAGACCGATGCCCACGCCGTCCAGCGCGGAGTCGAACGGCGAATTCTTCGAGGCGAACGCCTCGGCGCGTCCCAGGATGATGCAGTTCACCACGATCAGCGGGATGAAGACGCCCAGCGCATCGTACAGCGCCGGCACGAAAGCCTGCATCAGCATCTGGATGATGGTCACGAACGAGGCGATCACGACGATGAACGCCGGAATGCGGACCTTGTCGGGAATGATGTTCTTGATGAGCGAGATCACGAGGTTCGACATGATCAGCACGGCCATCGTCGCCAGTCCCATGCCCATGCCGTTCCCGGCCGAAGTGGTCGTTCCCAGCGTGGGGCACATGCCCAGCACCAGCACGAACGTCGGGTTGTTCTTGACGATACCGCTCAAAATAATCTGCAACTTATTCATTTTGACCTCCTTCCTGAGCCTCGGGCCCGTTGGTTCGTTCGGCGGCGGCCGCTGCCGTCGCTCCGGATGCCGCGTCCGCCGGGGCTTCGCCCGTCACGACGCTCTTATAAGCCATCCATGCACGGTTGATCGCATCGACATAGGCGCGCGAAGAGATGGTCGCGGCGGTCAGCGCATCGACATCGCCGCCGTCCTTCTTCACGGCCAGTTTGCCGTTCACGAGCTTCTTCTCCTCGAGTTTCTGTCCCTTGACGCTGGCGAGCAGGACGTTGCCCTCGTCGGCCATCTTGGTTCCCAGACCCGGGGTCTCGGTCTGCTCCAGCACGTTGACGTTCACCACCTCGCCCTCGGGCGTAAAGCCCACCATCAGGCGCACCACGCCGCCGAATCCCTGCTTGGTCATCGACTGCACGGCATATCCGCTCACGGCGCCCTCCTTGGTGGCCGTGTAAACCGTAATCGGCATTTCGTCGATCGTCAGCTCCTCGGCCTCCGTCGCATCGAACGCCGGGAGTACCTCCGTAAGCGCCGCTTTCGTCGCCGCCTCCTTGGCCGCGGCGATCGGCTCTTCGGTAATCATGTTGACGACGCCCACTCCCGCCGAAGCCGCGAGGGTGATGCCGAAGAGGACGGCCGTCATGTTCAAAAGTGTGCTTTTCATACTGCCACCTCCGTTATTTCACGCCGAAGCGCTTGGGTTTGACATACTTGTTGATCAGGGGCACGCAGGCGTTCATGATGAGGATGGCGAACGACATGCCCTCGGGATAGGCGCCCCACAGACGGATGCACATGGTGATCGCGCCGATTCCCACGGCGAAGATCACCCCGCCCCGCACGGTCATCGGCGACGTGGAGTAGTCCGTCGCCATGAACACGGCGCCGAGGATCGCACCGCCGGCCAGCACGTGGAACAGCGGCAGCTGCCACAGCGCCGCACCCGACTCTCCGGAGCAGAGCGCCACGACGAAGGCGAACAGGGCCATCGTCGCGAGCACCGTCACGGGAATCTGCCACGTGATGATGCGCCGCCACAGCAGGTAGACGAAACCGCACAGCAGCGCCAGCGCGGCCACCTCGCCCATCGAACCGGGCATGTTGCCCAGCAGCAGCTCCTGCACGCCCAGCACATCGGCCGCAGCGCCGTGCTTCACGGCGGCCAGCGGCGTGGCGCCCGAAAGGGCGTCGAACGCGCCGTTCACCGGCATCGGGAAGGTGGTCATCTGCACCGGGTAGGCGATCAGCAGGAACACGCGGCCCACCAACGCGGGATTGAAAGGATTCTTGCCGAGACCTCCGAAGGTCATCTTGGCGATGGCGATCGCCACGAACGCGCCGATCACGACGATCCACCAGGGAATCGACGCCGGGAGGTTGAAGGCCAGCAGCACGCCGGTCACCGCGGCCGACCAGTTGGTGACGGTCACCGCGCCGCGGACCAGGAATTTCTGAATCAGGTACTCGAACGCCACGCACGCCGCCACCGAAAGGGCCGTAACGCGCAGCACGTCGGCTCCGAACACCACGGTCGAGACGACCAGCGCAGGCATCAGCGCGATCACCACGTCGCGCATGATCCGTGCCGTTGACTGCGAGGTCTGGACATGCGGCGCAGGAGCTACAATGAGTTTGTTTGCCATAAGTTATACTATAATTTTACATTCTTCGTATTATCGGACCGTTCCTGCCATTCCCGAGGCATCGTCCCGCGGCTTGCAGCCGCGTTTACAAATCCTGCCCCACCCTAAACCCCTCCCTCGGGAGGGACTTACGGCCGCAAGCGGCCGCCGGGCCGGAATCTTCGGAACGGAAATCCACCCTTATTTTTTCGGCGCTGCGGCAGCGCGTACGCGGATAATTCCCATCACGGTCTGTTTTCCGAGACGTATCCAGTCCAGCAGCGGCAAGTACGAGGGGCACGTGGACTGGCAGCATCCGCACTCGATGCACGAGGTGATCATCTGCTGTTCCAGCACGTCCCATCCCTTCTTCTGCGTCATTTTCGAGAGGTAATAGGGTTCCAGACCCATCGGGCAGGCCGACACGCACTTGGCGCATTTGATGCACTGCGCGGCTTCGCGGCGCACGGCCTCGCGGCCCGAGAGAACCGTGATTCCCGAACACCCTTTCGTAACGGGCGAGTCGAGGTTGACCATCGCACGACCCATCATCGGACCGCCGTTGATCACCTTCGCAGGCTCGTCGGGAACGCCCCCGGCGGCCTCCAGCAATGCCGAAACCGGCGTACCCATGCGGGTCAGCAGGTTCTTGGGCTCTTTCAGACGTTTGCCCGTGACGGTCACCACGCGCTCGATCAGCGGCATCGACTTCTGCACGGCACGGTAGACGGCCACAGTCGTCGAAGCGTTGCACACCACGGCGCCCACGTCGATAGGCAGCGCGGGCGGGGGCGGCACTTGGCGGCCCGTGACGGCCGCGATGAGCTGTTTCTCACCGCCCTGCGGGTACATCACTTTCAGGGGCACCACCTCGATACCCTTGTATCCCTCCGCGATGCGTTTCAGATGCGCGATGGCGTCGGGTTTGTTGTTCTCGATGCCGATATAGGCTTTCTCCACGCCCACGGCCTTCATCAGGATCGTCACGCCGACCACCAGCTCCTCGCCGTGCTCCAGCATCGTGCGATGGTCCGAAGTGAGGTACGGCTCGCACTCCACGCCGTTGATGATGACGCACTCGGCCTTCTTGCCGGGAGGCACCGAGAGCTTCACGTGCGTAGGGAACGTCGCTCCGCCCATGCCGACGATACCGGCATCCTTGATCTTGGCGACGATCTCCTGCGCCGAGAGGGGGCAGACCTTCACCAGCGTCTCCGAGCGGTCGATGCCCTCGGCCCACTCGTCGCCCTCGCGCTTGATCGTGATCATCATCTGGCGCAGGCCCTGGCCGTTGGGAACCATATCCACGGCCGTGACCGTTCCCGACACCGGGGAATGAATGTTCGCCGACATGAAGCTGCCGGCTTCGGCGATGAGCTGTCCCGTCAGCACCTTGTCGCCCTTGGCGACCTTGGCCACGGCGGGAGCCCCGATGTGCTGCGCGAGGGGAATCGTCACCACCTCGGGCAGCGGCAGAACCTCGATCGGTTTGGCGCAGCTCAGCTTATTTTCCGACGGATGGACTCCGCCCATTGGAAATGTCTTCATATATTATTTGGTTCGTTTTTACGTTTCTAAAACCGAATTTGTTTTCGTTCCGCTTTTCCGGACCGGAGGGTTTCACCATTCGCCGCCTTGGCGGCGTCTTTATTCCGACCCTCCCCTAAATCCCCTCCTCGGAGGGGACTCGTCCGCCTGCGGCGGAAAATCACGACTCCGACGGAACTTTCGTATCAGGCGCAGCCTCGGCCTTCGGGGCCGCGGGAGCCGCAGGTTTCTCCGCCGCAGGGGCCATTTCGGCCTTGGGAGCCGCAGGGGCAGCCGGAGCTGCCGGGGCGGCCTTCGGGGCCTTGGGCAGCGGGTCCATGCCGACCAGCCGGATGGCGCCCGTGGGGCACTCGTTCACGCACTTGCGGCACAACTTGCACTTCTGCGGGTCGATGTAGGCGAGGTTGTTTTCCACGGTGATGGCGTCGAAGGCACAGACTTTCACGCACTTGCCGCAGCCGATACACCCGGCCTTGCAGGCTTTCATCACCACGGCGCCCTTGTCTTTCGAGACGCACGACACGTAAACCGCGCGGTTCTTGGGCCACTTCTTGCGCAGTTCGATGATCATTTTCGGACATGCCTTCACGCAGGCGCCGCAGGCCGTACACTTGTCGGGATCGACCTCCGGAAGCCCCGTCGCGGGATTGATGTGAATGGCGTCGAAGGCGCAGACCGCGACGCAGTCGCCGAATCCGAGGCAGCCGAACGCACAGCCCGTCTCGCCCACATAGAGCGACGAAGCCACGGCGCACGACTTGGCCCCGTCGAAATCGTTCGTCCGGGGACGCTTCTCGCACGTACCGCCGCAGCGGACGGTCGCCACTTCGGGCTGCTTCTCGGCAGCGGCCTTTCCGAGGTACGCAGCCACGGCCTTCATGCAGTCGCCGCCGCCCACGGGGCAGAACAGCGACGAAATGTCATCCTGCTTGACCAGCGCATCGGCCATACCCCGACAGCCTGCGAATCCGCAGCCGCCGCAGTTGGCGCCGGGGAGCATCTTCTCCACCTCGTCGATGCGCGGGTCCTCCTCGACCCGGAACTTCTGGGCCACGAAATAGAGGATCACCGCCGAGAGCACGCCCAGCGCGCACAGCGTCAGGATCGTGTAAAGTAATACTTCCATCAGATTTTAGTTATTGTAAATTGAATTGTGTGTTCGATTTTCGCGCGGAAGAGCCACAGCACGAAATAATAGACGCCCACGCCGGCGATCGCCGCGAGGGCGCCTGCGCCTTCACTCCACCCCATGCCGGCGATGGCCGCCACGAGCACCGCCATGAGCACCGCCAGGGCGCCGACGTATGCCAGCACGACGGCCCGCATGCCGGCGCTTCGGCGCACGCCGACCGACACGGCATCGCCCGCCGCGAACGATGCGGCCTCCGGGGTCGCCACGACGACGACCTTCTCCTGAGCCTCGGCCAATCCGCACGCCTGACGGGCCTTGCAGCTTCCGCAGGCGCTCCGGGAGGTGATACGCACATGGACCGCGCCGCGCTCCGTACGTTCCACCACGCCGCTGTGTTCGATCAGTTCCGCCACGCCGCTAATCTCCGTATTTATTGGTCAGGGGCATCAGCCGCTCGTGACCGAAAGTGCACGACGACAACCGCAGCACGGGCGGGAACTGGTAGCGTTTCTTCTCGTTGTGCATGATCATCGCGTGGATCTTCTCCACGACTTCCGAATCGAATCCCGCATTGACGATCTCCTCGCGGTGCTGTCCTTCCTCGATCATGCGCGTCAGAATGGCGTCCACCACCTCGTAGGGCGGCAGGATGTCGCTGTCTTTCTGCCCCGGATGGAGTTCCGAGGAGGGTTCTTTCGTCAGGATGCTTTCGGGAATCGGGTTGCCCTGCGTGCGGTTGATGTAGCGGGCCACGTCGTACATTTCGCTCTTGTAGAGGTCGCCCGTGGGGCTGAACGCACCCGCCGTGTCGCCGTACAGGGTGCAGAGTCCCAGCGCGTTCTCGCTCTTGTTCGAGGAGTTCAGCAGGATGTAGTCCGTCTTGTTCTGCAAGGCCATCAGCAGCACCGTGCGGATGCGGGTCTGGATATTCTCCTCCGTGGCGTCGAACTCCGTGCCGCCGATGACGGGTTTCAGGGTGTTCACCACGCTGGTATAGATTTCGGAAATGGGAATGACGTTGTATTCGATGCCGAGGTTGCGGGCCAGCTCCTTGGCGTCCTCCACCGACTCGAAGGAGGAGAACGGCGAGGGCATCAGCAGCGCCCGGACATTCTCCGCGCCCAGCGCATCGGCGGCGATGCAGGCCACCACGGCCGAGTCGATACCGCCCGAGAGGCCGATCGAAGCCTTTTTGTAGCCGTTCTTGCGGAAGAAATCGCGCAGTCCGCAGCGGGCCGCCTCGTAAACCAGCCGCGTGCGGTCGTTGTAGGTCGAGGGGAGAGCGATCGGCTCCGCAGCGGCCTCGGTGTCGAAGATCTGGAAATCCTCCTCGAAATTCTTCATCATCAGCACCACTTCGCCGCGGCCGTTCATCGCCCCCGACGTGCCGTCGTACACGATGTCGGTCGAACCGCCCACCTGGTTGACCAGCACGAGGTTCTTGCCCTCGACGAACGCCAGATGGCGCATCATTTCATACCGGTAGGTCATGGTTCCCTTGCCGTACTTGCGGGCGTTGATCGAGATGACGGTTTCGACCGACTGGTCGAAATCGTGCTCGCGGCTCAGGTCGTCGCCCACGATGATGGCGCACTTGTGGCCCTTGATGGTGGCGTATTCGAAGCCCTTCGAGGGGGTCAGGAAGCCCATCTCGCGGCGTGCCGTGATGTATTTCTTGCCGACGTAGCGCAGCACCTTGCGGTCCTGGATCAGCGCCGCGGCGCTGATCGTGCCGTTGTTCGTGAGGATCGGCAATCCCACGATGGCGGCGATGCCGTCGCAGCACGAGGCGATCTCGACCAATGCGTCCTCGCACAATTCGAGGAAGGTCGTTTTCCGCAGCAGGTCGAAGGCAGGGGTTCCGCTCACGGCCTGTTCGGCGAAGATCACCAGGTCGGCGCGCTGTGCTTTCGCTTTGTTGATCGAGTCGATGATCTTCGATGCGTTGCCGTCCACATCTCCGATCGTGTAATTCAACTGGGCAATAGCTATTTTCATGGCGATAGTTTAAGTCGGGGCATTACAACTCCGCAAAGTTAAGGATTATTTGCAAAAGTCGGAAGAAATTTCAATGTTAATAAATTAACATTCTTCCATTTACAAAAATTCTTAAAAACGAACGAAAGGCTCCCGGAAAACCGGAAGCCTTTCGCCGTCGCTGCAATCCCTATTCCTGCGATTCTTCGGGATCGGCCACCAGAATACGGCCGCAGTACTCGCAGATAATGATCTTCTTACCCTGGCGGATGTCCACCTGACGCTGGGGCGGGATGCGGTTGAAACACCCTCCGCAGGCATCGCGCTTCACGGTCACCACGGCCAGTCCGTTGCGGACGTTGCGGCGGATGCGCTCGTAGGCGGCGAGCAGCCGCTCGTCGATCTTCTCCTTGACGCCGTCGGCCTGCACGGAATACTCCGCCACCAGCGGCGCGGTTTCCGCCTCGATGCCCTCCAGCTCGGCCTTCTTGGCCCCGAGGTCCGCGGTGCGCTCCTTCGAGAGCGCCTCGGCCTCCTCCAGCTGGGCTTTCTTGACCTTCACACCGGCAGCATACTCTTTCAGACGCTTTTCGGCCAGCTCGATTTCGAGTTCCTGATACTCGATCTCCTTGGTGATGGCGTCGAACTCGCGGTTGTTGCGCACGTTGTTCTGCTGCTCCTTGTAGTTGCCGATCATGATCTTGGCTTGGTCCACCTCGCGCTTGCGCTGCTTGGAGAGCGTGTTGAGCTCCTCGATCTCCGCGTTGATGTGCTCGATGCGGGTCTTCATCCCGGCCATCTCGTCTTCGAGATCCTGAACTTCAAGAGGCAGTTCACCTTTCACCTTGTTGATCTCGTCGATCTTGCTGTCGATCTTTTGCAGCTCGTAGAGCGCCAGGATCTTCTCCTGCATCGAGTAATCAACCTCGGCCGTCTTCTTTTGTGTTGCCATATAATGTACTGTATAGTTTAGACTTGCACCAGATAATTCACCGGATTGCGAGAGTGTTCACTCTTGCGAACCGCAAAGGTACATAAATTTTTCGATAAAATATCAAATAATAGCTCAATTACGCAATATTCGCTCTCAAAATGGCCTATATCCGCTACCGTGAGGGCCTTATCGGGTGTCATGAAGTCGTTGTACTTCAAGTCCGCGGTGATGTAGATTCCGGCTCCGGCGCGGCGTGCGTCGCCGATCAGCGAGGCCCCGGCACCGGTGCAGACCGCCACGCGGCGCACCTCGGGAGTCGCCACGTCGCTGTGTCTGATGACCTTCACTCCGAGCTTCCGCCGAACGAACCGCATGAACTCCACGGTATCGACGGCTTCGGGCAGATCACCCACCACGCCGAACCCCACGCCTCCGCCGGCTTCCGCGGGTTGCAGCACTTCGAGGTTCCCGACGCCCAGCATCCCGGCCAGCCGCCAGCTCATCCCTCCGGGGGCGCTGTCGAGGTTGGTGTGGCAGGCATAGAGGGCGATCCGGCTGCGGATGGCCCGCTCGACGCACCGCTGCACGGGGTCCGCGGAGTTGAAACGCTTGAGCGCATGGAAGACGATCGGATGGTGCGTCAGCACGATGTCGCACCCCTCGGCTTCGGCCTCGTCCAGCACCTCTTCCGTGACATCCACGGCCAGCAGGGCTTTGTGGACCTCGTCGTCGGGACGCCCGACGATAAGTCCGGCATTGTCATACGATTCCTGCCAGCCCAGCGGGGCGAAGCGTTCGATGACTTCGGTTATCTGACTGATCTTCATAGGTTTTTCCTTAAAACAACGATTGTTCGTAGAACGCGAACAGCTCCTTGTGCTCGACCTCCTCCTTCTTGCGGCGGGGCTTGCGGACGGTGCGTTTGGCAGCCGCCTGTCCGTCATCGGAAAGCTCCCCGCCCGTCGATTCGTCGATCTTCACCACAGCCTTGGCACGGCGGCGCACGGGAGCGGCCTCCGGCGTCCCGTCCTCAGCTACGGCGTCCGTATCGGCCACGATCTCCCCCTCCCCGGCTTTCAGGTCCTCGCGGACCTCGACCAGCAGGGCGCGGATGTGTTGCAGACGTTCCATCAGTTCGGCGTCGCGGTCCACGCCGCTCCCGGCAGGCCCCTTGCGGAGCGCCTTGCGGGCCCCTTCGAGCGTCATGCCGCGCTCCTTGACCAGATGGTAGATCAGCTTCAGATTCTCAACGTCCTGCGGCGAGAAGAGGCGGTTGCCTTTCTTATTGCGCTTGGGGCGGAGGATGCTGAACTGCGACTCCCAGTGGCGGATGAGCGACGTATTGACATCGAACATCTCGGCCACCTCGCCCATCGAATAATAAAGTTTTTCGGCCATATCTATTGTTTTATGATTCGCAACGAATTGGGATACATATTGTTCACCCGGGCGCCGATCCGCTTGGCGAATCCCAGCGCACGCCCCCGCGCGCAGACGAGATTCACCCCTTCGGCCAGCCCTGCGGCAGCGATCTCCTGCTTGCGCAGGTAGCGCAGCGCCTCCACTTCGTCCAGCTCCGCGACGGGCACCGCCCCGCGGTTCAGCCTGTCGAAGAGAGCCAGCGCGGGATCGGGTTTCAGCGTCCCTTTGAAGACCTGCCCCAGCGCCACGCCCGAACAGATGACGGGCAGCGCCTCGGACAACGCCCGCACGGCGTCGGCCTGCGCCGCATACCACGCATAGAACGTATCGGCGACCTGCGCGAAACACATCCGGTCCGGCTCCCGGACCCAGCGGGCCAGTTCGGCGGAGGTCTTCCTATCCGCCGCCGCAAATACCGTGCGCCGCGCCTTCGGCGTGCGTGCACGCCCCCCGGCGTCGAACGACTTGCGGGCCACGGCGGCGAAGAACCCCTCGCCGCAGGCCCTGTGGGGATAGAACCGGAACGTCCGGAACGCCCCGACACGCCCGCAGACGATGCCCCACGCATCCTCCACGGCGATTTCATCCGATTCGGCGACCTCGTCGCCGGCCCATGCGAGCATCCGCTCCAACGCCCCCTCGTCCTCGTCGCGGTTGAAGGTGCAGGTGCTGTAAACGAGCGTTCCGCCCGGCTTCAGAGCCCGCCACGCCTCGCGCAGGATGCCGTTCTGACGCGCCGCGCAGAGTTTCACACTCCCCTCGCTCCATTCGCCGCGGGCCTCGCAGTCCTTGCGGAACATCCCCTCGCCGGAGCAGGGGGCGTCCACGGCCACGATGTCGAACCACGCCTCGAAGTCGCCCAGCATACGCGGTTCGCAGGTCGTGACGGCCACGTTGCCCGTGCCCCACTTGCGCACGTTGTCCGCAAGCACGGCGGCGCGGCGGCGGTCGATCTCGTTGGCGACGACCAGTCCGCCGGGCCCGGCCAGCGAGGCGTAGAGCGTCGTCTTGCCGCCCGGAGCCGCACACAGATCGAGGATGCGGGCCCCTTCGGTCCGCACGCCCTCCAACAGGTGTCCCACGAACTGCGACGAAGCCTCCTGCACGTAGTAGGCCCCGGCGTGGAAATCGGGGTCGAGCGTGAAAGACGGACGCACGGCGAGGTAACGCCCGTCGCGGCACCACGGCACCTGTCCGGCGATCTCCAGGGCCGACAGCGCATCGGCGGCAGCCTTCGCGGGATTGACCCGCACCGACACCGGCGGCACCCCGTCGAGCGCGGCGCAGAGGGCGCGTCCCTCCGCCTCACCCAGGTCGCACAGGACCCGTTCGACGAATTTCGCAGGCAGCGTCATCCTCAGCGTTTTCGGGCCTTGATCGCATCGAGCCGCGCGCAGATCTTCTCCAGCACGTCCGGATTCGACACGAAATCCTCATGATCCTTGTCCACGACGAGCACCTCGCCCCCGTAAATGTGGTCGATCCAATGGTTGTATTTGTCGTTCAGGCGTTTGAGATACAGCTCGTCGATATTCATCTCATACTCCCGGCCGCGCTTGCGGATCTGCGAGATGAGCGTCGGAACGCTCGCCTTGAGGTAGATCAGCAGGTCGGGCTTGGGGATGAGCGTCGTCACCAACCGGAAAATCTTCATGTAGGTCTCGATGTCGCGCGTGGCCATCAGCCCCATTTCATGCAGGTTGTCGGCGAAGATGTGCGCATCCTCGTAGATCGTGCGGTCCTGGAAGATCACCCCCGAACGGCAGTCGGCCAGCATGTCCATCGTCTGCTGGATGCGGCTCCCGAGGAACGAGATCTGGAGATTGAACGCCCAGCGGTTCATGTCCTCGTAGAAATCGCCGATGTAGGGGTTGTCGCACTCTTCGAGATAACACTTGGCGTCGTAGCGCTTCGTGAGAATCTGGGTCAGCGTGGTTTTCCCGCTCCCGATGTTTCCGGCTATGGCTATGTACATAGTAGTATAGGTATTTGTTTATCTCTCCGTTCCCGCCGGCTCCGCCCGGAAAGCCACCAGGTCGTCGGCCACACGGCGGTCGTTCACGAGCCGCGGCACCTTGTTCTTGCCCCGCGCACGCATCCACGCGAGGAACGTCCCGCGCTCCGCCACCGTCAGACGCTGGCGTTCGAGCGTGGTCCGGCGCTTGGCGTCGTAGTCCGAATTGACGGCCCGCAGCTCCTCGTCCAGCACCCCGGCGAAACGTTCGAGGCTGTCGGGCTCGCGTTCGAACTCCACTATCCACTCGTGGGCTCCGCGTTCGCGCAGCGACATGTAGCACGGCGCGACGCTGTATTCGCTCACCGCGGCCCCGGTCCTGCGGCAGGCCGCCAGCAGGGCGCGCTCGGCGTTATCGACGATCAGCTCCTCGCCGAAAACGTTGATATACTGCCGCGTGCGGCCCGCGAAACGGATGCGGTAGGGATTCGTCGAGGTGAACTCCACCGTATCGCCGATCTCGTAACGCCACAGTCCGTTGTTCGACGTGATGAGCACGGCGTAGACCTTCCCGCACTCCACGCCCTCCAGCGGCACGATCTGCGTCCCGCTGCGAAACTCGAAGAAGGTGCCGTAGTCGAGCATCAGCAGCATGTCGCTGCGCGCAGGATCGTCGGCCATAGCGAAAAAACCCTCCGAGGCGTTGTAGGTCTCCATGTATTTCATCCGCTCCGAGGGGATCAGCTCCTCGAACGACGCCCGGTAGGGCGCGAACTCCACGCCCCCGTGGGCGAACATCTCCAGATCGGGCCACACCTCCAGCAGATTCCGTTTGCCGGTGTATTCCAGCACGCGGCGCATCATCGCCAGATTCCACGACGGCACGCCTGCAAAGGCCGTGATCCGTTCGCCGACGCATTCGCGGCAGATCGCCTCGACCTTCTCGTCGAAATCCGGAATGATCGCCGTCTCGGTCCGCGGGGCCCGGAACCAGCCGCTCCAAAACGTCGTCTCGTGGATCAGCAGCGCCGAAAGGTCCCCCACCAGGTTGCGCCCCTCGCGGCTGCACGAGCCGCCCAGCGTCAGGGTCTTGCCCTCGAAAACCCGCGACTTCGGATAGTTGGCCGAAAAGACCGTCGCCACGTCGCGCATGCCCAGCGTATGATTCCACCACAGCGACTCCATCGTCACGGGGATATATTTGCTCCGGTCCGAGGTGGTGCCCGACGAACGGGCGAACAGCGACACCCGGCCCGGGTAGGCGACGCTCCGCACCCCCTCCATCATCCGTTCGACGTAGGGTTTGAAGGTCTCGTAATCGAAGGTCTCGACCTGCGACTGGAACTGCTCCACCGAGCGGATATGCCGCAGGTCGTAGCGGTCGCCGAACTCCGTCAGCCGCCCCCGGCGCAACAGCCGGCGGAACATACGTTCCTGCGTTTCGACGGGCCGGCGGCGGAACCGGTCGATCGACCGTTCGCGCTGCGAAAACCACGCCCTGAGAATTACACTGCGGAAAGACATTTCGCTACGCAATTAAAAATTAAAAATGAAAAATTAAGAATTGAAAATTTGCCTGCGACTGCATTGGCCATTTTTAATTCTTAATTTCTAATTAAAGTAATATCCCACTTTCCCCACGGCACCCGGCATGGCGAAGACCACCACCCGGTCGTAGGGGTTTATTTCCATGTTGTCCACCGCGATGAAGACCTTGTCGCCGCGGACGATGCCGCCGATGATCGTATCCTCGGGCAGCCCAAGGTCCTTGATCCGGGACTTCGTGGCCGGGGAGTTGGGCTTCACGATGAACTCCAGCACCTCGGCGTCGCTGCCCGTCAGGCACTTGATGGCCTGCACGTCGGTTGACATCGTGAAGCGGAAGATGTTCGACGCCGTCACCAGCTTCTTGTTGATGATCGTGTCGATGCCGATCGACTCGGCGAGGTTGATGTAGTTCATGTTCTCGACCTCCGCGATGACCTTCTTGACCCCCATACGCTTGGCGAGCATCGCCGCCAGAATGTTGGTCTCGCTGCGGCCCGTGACGGCCACGAAGGCGTCCATATTGGCGAGCCCCTCCTCCATCATGGCCTCCGTATTGCGCCCGTCCTCGTTGATAATCAGCGTCTTGTCGAGCATCTCGGCCAGCCGGTAGGCTTTGTCGGCATTGTAGTCCACCAATTTGATGTTCACCTCGTCCTGCAACTCCGTGGCGATGCGGATGCCGATGCGCGAACCGCCGAGGATCATCATGTTCTTGATCTCGATGTTGGACTTTCCCGAGAACTCCATCACCTCCCGGACGGCGTCCTGCCGGGCGATGACATAGACCGTGTCGCCCTCCATGAACTGCTCGCCCTCGCGGGGGATGATCGTCTGTCCGCCGCGCGTGATAGCCACCGTACGGTAACTCAGCGGCGTTTCGTCGGCGAAGCCCGTGAGCACCTGCCCCACCAGCGGCGAGGCCGGTTCGAGGCGGAAAACCACCAACGAGAGCTTGCCGCTCGAAAAATCGACGTATTCCGTGGTCGAAGTGTGTCCCAGCAGGTTGATGACCTCGCGGGCCGCGACCTTCTCGGGATAGAACAGGTAGTCGATGCCCATGTCGATGAACATCTCCTTGTTGTTGGGTTCGAGGTATTCGTTGTTGTCGATGCGGGCGATGGATTTCTTGGCCCCGAGCTTCTTGGCCAGCATCGCCGCCACGACATTGGCGTTCTCCTCGTGGTTGACGGCGATGAACAGGTCGCATTTGCGCACCGAAGCCTTGCGCAGCACGGCGAAGATCGTCGAATCGCCCTCGACCGTAATCACGTCGGCCAGGCTGCTCACTTCGGAAAGCAGCTTCTGATCGCCGTCGATGACGGTGATGTCGTGGCCGTTTCCGCTGAGCATCCGCGCCAGGTGGCTGCCCATCTCGCCCGCACCCGCTATCACGATTTTCATAGATACAACATTATTGGGTTGCACTCCATACGCCCGGTCCCGAACGTACGGGCAACATTTTTGCAATTTATCTTACAAATGTATACATTTGTCCCGGAAACCCCAAATTTCGGGCACTAAAAAACTGAATCCCATGCCAACCTGGTTAATCGTCATACTGTGTGCCGTCGCGGCCGTCGGGCTGTTCGTCGTCGGCATGTCGCTGACCCTGATGATCAAGGGCCACCACATCGACTCCGAAATATCGACCAACAAGAACATGCAGCGGCTGGGCATCAAATGCGCCGTGCACGAAACCCGCGAGGCGGACGGCAGCTCCGACTGCGCCGACGGGCAGCCCGCGGGCTGTTCGGGCAACTGCGGGGCGTGCGACATCGAGTCCCACGAGGCGGGAAAATAGCGCCTCGCGCGGAAACAGGAGAGGAGCCCCGCCCGGGCTCCTCGTTTTTCACAGCTTGCAGAATTTCGACCGGCAGACGAACCACGGGTTGCGGAGGTCCGGTTCGTTGTAGAGCAGCTCCCCGCCGCCGGGCAGCGTGCGCGTGCTTCCGCCGGCTTCGGCGAGAATCAGCTCCCCGGCCGCGGTGTCCCATTCGTAGGTGTGCGTCGTGCGGACGTAGTAATCGACCCGCCCCTCGGCCAGCAGGCAGAATTTGTAGGAACTCCCCTGCTCCACGATCTCCAGATCGGGGTGCGTTTCGCGCAGGCGTGCGATGTGCTCGTGGGTCTCGGGGGTCTGGTGCGACCGCGACACGGCCACGACCGGATGTCCGTGGTTCATCTCGGATGCGAGCGGCAGAGGCGTCCAGTCCTGCACGATCTCGTCGTAGGTGAAGGCCGCCGCCGCGTCGGGCGCGATGCGCTCTTTGAGGAAGGCGCCCCCGCCGCGCCCCGCGACATACATCTTTTCGAAATAGGGAACATAGATGACCGCCCCCATGCAGACGTTGTTCTCCATCAGGGCGATGTTCACCGTGAATTCGTTGTTGCCCTTGATGAATTCGACCGTGCCGTCCAGCGGATCGACCAGCCAGTAAAGCTCCCAGTTGCGGCGCTCCTCGTAGCACATCTCCCGGCCCTCCTCCGAAAGGACCGGAATGCGCGTGGTGCCGAGGTATTCGCGGATGGTCTTGTGAGCCACGCGGTCGGCCACCGTGATCGGGGTTTTATCTTCCTTGAGGCTTATATCGTAATCGTCGAGGTTCTTGTATACGTTCATTATCGAAGCTCCGGCTCGGACCGCTGCGTTGAACAGAGGCGGCAGCAGATACATTCTCACCTTGTCGTTAATCATCGAAACTCTTATTTTGGGGTCGGATACTTTTATTGTCATGGTAAAGGTAACAAGAATTTATGATATGGTGAAATATTTCGGGTCCTTAATAGTAACGGAAAATACGCCGTATTGGTATGAAACGCCGGAGTCCGGACCAAGCCTCTCCGGAGACGGCCCGCGAGACGCATGCGGCGGCAGCCCACACCAGCGCGGCGGTCACGACGGCGGCCGCAGCCGTCCACCGTCCTGCGGCGACCGACAGGCCGAACGCCGCGGCCAGCAGCAGCGCCGGCAGGAAAAGCCACCTCCGGGACAGGCTCCGTCGGGCTTCGGACGGTGCCAGCAGCGGTTCCCAAAGAGTCCGCCGCCGGCTGCGGGGAATCCCCCGCAGAGGCCGCATTCCAAAGCCGCCCGCGGCGACCAGCGCCTCGCGGCTCAGGAGCGCGGCGGGTTCGCCCAGATGCGAGCGCACGAGGTCGAGCGATCCGGGCGGTTCGGAGCCCAGTTCCGCGACGAGACGTTCGACGGTCCCGGGAAGCAGGCATTGCCCCCTGCCGACGGGAAGCAGGTAGTCGTAGGTGGCCACGGCGGCGGCCGCGTCGAGATCGCCCGCAGCACCGTCGAACACGCGATCGACGAGCACCAGCCGCCGGAAGCACCGCTTGCGCGAACGCCCCAGCGCCCGCACCCCCGTAACCTCCAGCTCCCCCGCGAAGGTCCACTCGACGCGGATCATGCGGTAGCGGGCGACCAGCGCCCCGAACTCCGCGGCCTGACGCCGGGAGTCGAGCACGACGACCACTTCGTAGCGGGAGTATTCGGGCGAAAGCAGGTTTTCGAGCTGCGCGGGGTCGGTCACGCCGCTGCAAAGGACCGAGATGCCGATGCCGTCGGGAGCGTCGCTGTACGCGGTGCGCGCAGCGGCGACCAGCAGACGCCGGTCCCGCGCCCGCAGGACGGCCAGCAGCAATGCACAGGCGCACCCCGCCGCGACGACGAAAAACAGAAGCAGAAAAAGTTTCATGCCAGGGAACGTTTATAGGATTGCACGAGCGATTCGCAGTAGCTGCGTTCGCGGGCGTCGAAAAGCCGGCGGAGAAGTCCCGGAGAGTACCCTTCGGCAGCCATGTAGCGCATCAGGGCCTTGCGTTCGGCGGGGCTCATGGCGGTCAGGCGGCGGCCGACGCGGCGGCGCGTCAGCGGACGCCGCAGGGTGCAGAGCGTATAGAGCGCCTCGCGTCCCAGCTCCGGCGCGTCGTCCCCGGCGACGATCCGCAGCAACTGCCGCTCGGCCTCCTCGATGCCGAACTGCCGCACGATGCCCAGCCCCACGATCCGCAGGTTGCGGCAGGGCGACTCCACGAGCGGTCCGTAGGCGATCGGCAGCATGCCGCGCCGCAGCAGGATCAGAATCTCCCCCACCTCGCAGGCCGAAAAGGGCGCGGGATATTCGGCCATCAGCCGCAGGGCCGTCGAAGGGTCGGCCGACAGCTGCACCATCAACGCCTGGAAGCGGACCCAGCGGTTGCGGCTCCGAACGTAACGCGCCGCCCGGGCTGCCACGGCTTCGTCGAGCGGCAGACGGGCCAGCAGCATCAGCCCGCGGGCCCGGCGGCATCCGGAGGCGAGACGGATGCGGCCCAGCAGCCAGCGGTCGAGGCCGTATGCCGCGACGACGCGCCGCAGAGGCGCGGCATCGAGTCCGCAGGTCACGCCCGTCAGTCCGGCGACGGTCTCGGCCAGCAGGCGCCGCGCCCCGGCACGGCAGATCATCGGGAAGCGCGGCACGGGGCCCGCGCCCGAAAGCAGGTAAAGCATCAGAATGCGCAGGTATCTGCTTCTCAGCACGGTATCGCGGCCGCTCCGGCGGCGGATGCGAAGCTCCGAGATGCACAATGCCGCGAGCAATGCGGCCGTGGCGAGTGCCGCAAGCGCCGTATAGGCGATCAGAAGTCGTTCGGTCATAACTGGCGGTCCAATTCGTTGGCGACCTTCGTCCGCAGCCGCTGCAAGCTCACGGGAAAGGTCAGATACTGATCGACGCCGCATTCCAGCAGGCTCAGCACCGACTGCTCGGCCTGCTGCCACGCCACGACGTAGACCAACGGCCTCCGCAGTCCCGGAGGACGCAGGAGGCGGACCACATCGCAGCCCGAAAAGAAAAGCGACGTGCCCACGACGATCACCAGGTCGAAAAGCATGCGCCGCGACAGACGTTCCATCGCGGCCACCCCCGACACACAGCGCACGTCGGTCCGCATGTCGGCCAGCGACAAGCGGATCACATCGCTCAGAAACTCCTCTTCGGATACGATCAATATTCGGTGCATGGGCGTCATGCCGGCTTTGCCGGCCGGGAATGGCGCGCCCAAAATCGTGCCAGAACGCCGTGCGGACAAAAAAAATTGCCGGACGTGTTGTTTATAAGATAAATATGCGTATATTTGCACTCCGAATTTATGTTCAAATACATAACCGAATTCAATGTACGTTATAGTAGAGATTGCAGGTCAGCAATTTAAGGCTGAGAAAGGTCGGAAACTTTATGTCCACCGTCTTCCGGGCGAGGAAAATTCGTCCGTAAGTTTCGACAAGGTCCTGCTCACAGACAACGACGGTCAGGTCAAAGTCGGCGCACCTGTAGTGAAAGGCGCCGTAGTGAAGTGCAAGATCCTGAAGCATCTGAAAGATGACAAGGTTCTGGTGTTCAAGAAAAAACGTCGCACGGGATACCAGAAGTGCAACGGCCATCGCCAGTACCTCACCCAGATTCTCGTCGAGGAAATCGTTGCATAAACCTTTATAAACTGAATCAACATGGCACACAAGAAAGGTGTAGGTAGTTCGAAGAACGGCCGTGAGTCGGAAAGCAAGCGACTCGGCATCAAACTGTTCGGCGGTCAGTTCGCAAAGGCGGGCAACATTATCGTTCGTCAGCGCGGAACGGTGCACAATGCCGGTGAAAACGTAGGCATGGGCAAGGACCACACGCTCTTCGCTCTCGTAGACGGAACCGTGGAGTTCTGCAAGAAAGGCGAAGGCAAATCGTATGTAAGCGTATCTCCGCTGAGCGAATAGCACAGCGTCAAGAGCATAAGGAAACGGCCTCCCGAAATCGGGAGGCCGTTTCCTTTTCGGGGCTGTTAGGCAAAACCAAAACCAAAACCCGCCTCCGGAATGACCGGGAGGCGGGTTCATTCGCCGGACGAATCCGGACGGTTACTTCTTGGCCGGGGCGGGCACGGCGCGGAACTCGGCGACGACCTTCTTGTCGTCGTAGAATTTCAGCTCCGAACCTTCGATCGTATAGCTGTCCACCTCGTCGAGCATCTTCACGAAAGCATCCTCGTACTGCATGTCGGGGCAGGCCATCCGGGTCATGCCCAGGTTTCCGAACGACAGCTTCTGTCCTTTCAGCTCGTATTTGCCGAAGAAACGGTTGCAGTTGGTGCGTCCGGCCACCATCGTATCGGCAGCGTTGAATTCCAGGGTGAAGAAATCGGCCTCGGCGGCGACGGCCTTCGCGGGAATGGCCTCCATCCTGGCGAGTTTCCATTGGGTACCCTCCAACGGCAGGGCTTTCTGCTGCGAGCCGCCGCAGGCGGTCATCGTTCCGAGCAGCACGGCGGCTGCGAAAATCTTTTTCATCATATCGTTATAAGTTATTCTCCGTTCCGAGCAATTTATACGCCAAACGCGTTTCAGCAGTAAAGATAGCAATTTTCCGGCCGGCGTCCAAATCATCGGTCCGAACGGCACAAAAAACGGCCCGGAAAATCCGGACCGTTACCGTATCGGCAGGCGGCCGATCAGATACGCTTCAGGGGAAGAGCTATCTCCAGTTCCGTCGTGTTGTCGAGAACCTTATTGACGATATCTCCGAGTTTGACGCCCATGAACGCGGCATCGTCGCCAAGCAGCGAGAACACCATATCGAGCACCCCGCGGAAAGAGAGGATCATCGCACGATCGACATAGAGTTTGGTCACGCCGTCCTTGACGCTGTATTTCAAAGGAATTCCGTAATAAGCGTCCGTCGAGACGATATCGAGCTTATAGGTTTTGATCATCTCGTCAACGATCGACAGCACGTCAAGTTCGGCAGACACTCCTCTCAGGAAATCCTTGCTGATCGTGAAATAGAAGCGGGAATTCTTCGTGTAATAGCCCAGCGCCCCTTCGGGAAGCAGTTCGGCAGTAGCGGCACCGGGGAAAGTTTTCAGTTCGGTCCCGAAAGTGGGGTCCATCAGCGAGCTGATGATATCCGGCTCCCCGCTTCCGTCCGTTTTGATGACCAGATCGTAGTAATTCGCGCCGAACGAACCGTCGTTGCCGAGGTCCAACTGATCCAAACCGCCTTTGACGATGGCAGATGCCATAGTCTGAATCAAACCGCAAATCGTGTTCATCGGCATAACGAAGGAACCGGCAGGCATCCCCATCGACTCCGACATATCGATGCCGGGGATATTCTCCGGATCGGACCACGTCGGGAGCAGGATGAAATAAAAATCCGAAGGATCATCGACCACATCGGGAATGGTCATCGTGATGGGAGTCGGTTTGTAGCTGCCGATCAGCTCGGATTTGAACGGTTCGGGACCATCATTGTCATCGTTGCATGCGGTAAAGGTAAATGCCGTCGCGGCAACGGTCAGCAGCATCGCTGCGCGTGTGAAAAGTCTTTTCATAATAAGGTGTATTAGAATTCAATTTGCCCGGCAAAAATACCTCCAAGAGATATTACGGGCAAATAAATTCAATCGGGGGGGGGAAAGACATCACGAACCGGAGTGTTTTCATCACGAACCTTTTCGCCGGAATCCGAAAACCTGCTGCGGAGCCGAAAAAAAGCCGCGGCATTACTGCCGCGGCTTTCGCACTTATCACTCAACGGAGCTCTCAGAACTCCATCTTCGAAAGACGCACATAACCGTTGTAGCGCCACTTGGCGTTCTCCTCGGCAGCGGCGAACAACTCGTCGGCCTCGGCGGGGAATGCCTTCTGGAGCGACGTATAACGAACCTCCTTCATCAGGAATTCGCGGAACTTCGACCAGTCGGGCTCCTTCGAATCCAGCACGAACGGATTCTTGCCCTGCTCTTCGAGCATCGGGTTGTAGTGCCACAGGTGCCAGTAACCGCAGGCCACGGCCTCCTTGCCGACGGTCTGCGTGCGGGTCATGCCGCCCTTGATGCCGTGGTTGATACACGGAGCGTAGGCGATCACGAGCGACGGTCCGGGATAAGCCTCGGCCTCTTTCAGCACGTTGAACAGCTGCTGCTGCGAAGCGCCGATCGAAACCTGGGCCACATAGACATAACCGTAGGTCATGGCCATTGCGCCGAGGTCCTTCTTGCGGATGCGCTTGCCGCTCGATGCGAACTTGGCGACGGCGCCCACGGGGGTCGATTTCGACGACTGGCCGCCGGTGTTGGAGTAAACCTCGGTGTCCACGACGAGGATATTCACATCCTGACCCGAAGCCAGCACGTGATCCACACCGCCGTAACCGATGTCGTAGCCCCAGCCGTCGCCGCCGATGATCCACTGCGACTTCTTCACGAGCCACTCCTTGTGTTCGAGAATCTTCTTGCAGGCGTCGCAGCCGCAAGCCTCCATCAGAGGAATCAGGCGCGCCGTAACCTCGGCCGACTTGGCCGACGAACCGCGGTTCTCGATCCACTCCTTCATCACGCCTTTCAGCTCGTCGGAGCACTTCGCGCAGTTGGCAATGGCATCCTCCATCGCCAGCTGGATGCGGTCGCGGAGTTTCTCCACACCGACGTGCATACCCAAACCGAACTCGGCGTTGTCCTCGAAGAGCGAGTTGGCCCATGCGGGACCGTGGCCCTCCGCGTTGGTGCAGTAGGGCGTCGAGGGAGCCGAACCCGAATAGATCGAGGTACATCCCGTGGCGTTGGCGACCATCATCTTGTCGCCGAAGAGCTGCGAAATGGCCTTGATATAAGGGGTTTCGCCGCAGCCGGCGCAGGCGCCCGAGAACTCGAACAGCGGCTGTGCGAATTGCAGGTTCTTGACCGACTTGGTCTTGTCCACGACCTGCTTGTAGCCGATATGCTTGGTGATGTAGTCCCAGTTCTTCTGCTGAGGCATCTGCTCCTCCAGCGGACGCATGACGAGCGCCTTCTCCTTGGCGGGGCAGACATCGACGCAGTTCGAGCAGCCCGTACAGTCGAGCGGCGAGATCTGGATGCGGAACTTGTACTCCTTGGTTTCGCCCAAGCCCTGCTTCCAATCCACGCCCGAAGCGGCGGCCTCCTCCTCGGTGGCGAGGAACGGACGGATCACGGCGTGGGGGCAGACATAGGCGCACTGGTTGCACTGGATACAGTTCTCGATCTTCCACTCGGGAACGTTGACGGCGATGCCGCGCTTCTCGTAAGCGGCCGTGCCGTTGTCCCACGTGCCGTCCTCACGGCCGTTGAAGGCCGAAACGGGCAGCATGTCGCCTTTCAGGCCGTTGATCGGCTCGACGATCTTGCGCACGAACTCCGGATACGAGGCGTTCGAAGCGTGTTCGAAGCCCTTGTCCTCGATCGAAGCCCACTCGGCGGGAACGTCGATCTTCACGACGGCGTTGCCGCCGGCATCGACGGCCGCATAGTTCATGTTGACGATGTCCTCGCCCTTCTTTCCGTAGGATTTGAGGATGGCCTTCTTCATCTCCTCGACAGCCTTGTCGAACGGGATGACGTTGGCGATCTTGAAGAACGCCGACTGCATGATGGTGTTCGTACGCGAACCCAGACCCAGTTCGGCGGCGATCTTCGTGGCGTTGATGATATAGAAGTTGATCTTGTTCTTGGCGAGGAAGACCTTCATGTGGTCGGGCAACGTCGCGCAGGTGGTCTCGGCGTCGTGCACCGAGTTCAGCAGGAACGAACCGCCGGCCTTCAGGCCCTTCAGCACGTCGTACTTGTCAACGTACGAGGGAACGTGGCAGGCCACGAAGTCGGGGGTGGTCACCAGATAGGGCGACGTGATGGGCAGGTCGCCGAAACGCAGGTGCGACGAGGTGTAACCGCCCGATTTCTTCGAGTCATAGGAGAAATAAGCCTGACAGTACTTGTCGGTCGTGCCGCCGATGATCTTGATCGAGTTCTTGTTGGCACCCACCGTACCGTCGGCGCCCAGACCGAAGAAGAGCGCCTCGAACGTGCCGGGCTTCGCCAGCGAGATCTCCTCGCCGACGGGCAGCGAACGGAATGTCACGTCGTCCACGATACCCACCGTGAACTGATTCTTGGGCTCGTTCATCTTCAGGTTCTCGAACACGGCCAGCATCTGCGCCGGAGTGGTGTCCTTCGACGAAAGTCCGTAGCGGCCGCCGATGATGAGCGGTTTCTTGTCGCACGGGCAGGTTGCGAACGCCTCGACGACATCCAGGTAGAGGGGATCGCCGTTGGCTCCCGGCTCCTTCGTGCGGTCGAGCACGCAGATGCGCTTCACGCTCTCGGGAAGCACCGCCATCAGGTATTTCACCGAGAACGGACGGTAGAGGTGTACGGTGACGACACCCACCTTCTCGCCTTTGGCCGTCAGGTAATCGACCGTCTCCTTGAGGGTCTCGGTCACCGAACCCATCGCAACGACGATGTTCTCGGCATCCTCGGCACCGTAATAGACGAACGGCTTGTAGTCGCGGCCGGTGATCTTCGAAATCTCCTTCATGGTGTCGGCCACCATGTCGGGCACGGCGTCGTAGAACTTGTTCGAAGCCTCGCGCGTCTGGAAGTAGATGTCGGGGTTCTGGGCCGTACCGCGGGTCACGGGGTGCTCGGGGTTCAGGGCCCGGTTGCGGAACGCTTTCAGGGCGTCGCGGTCGAGCATGGCCGTCAGCGCGGCTTCGTCGATGAGCTCGATTTTCTGAATCTCGTGCGACGTGCGGAAGCCGTCGAAGAAGTGCAGGAACGGCACGCGCGATTTCAGCGACACGAGGTGTGCGACGCCGGCGAGGTCCATGACCTCCTGCACCGACGAGGTGGCCAGCATGGCGAATCCGGTCTGGCGCGTGGCCATCACGTCCTGATGGTCGCCGAAGATCGACAGCGACTGTGCGGCCAGCGCACGCGCCGAAACGTGGAACACGCCCGGGAGCAGCTCGCCCGAGATCTTATACATGTTGGGGACCATCAGCAGCAGGCCCTGCGAGGCCGTGAAAGTCGAAGTCAGGGCACCGCTTTGCAGCGATCCGTGCACGGCGCCGGCAGCGCCGGCCTCCGACTGCATTTCAACGACCTTGACGGTCTCGCCGAAAATATTTTTACGTCCCTGGGCAGCCCACTCGTCCACGAGTTCGGCCATCGTCGATGACGGCGTGATGGGATAGATGGCTGCGACTTCCGAGAACATATAAGCCACATGGGCCGCAGCGTAGTTACCATCACAGGTGATAAATTTCTTTTCTGCCATTTTAGTTGAAATTTTAGATGATATTTGTGTGCATTTCCTAACGATTCAGACACAGCCCGGACAAACGAGCGATGCAAAGATACGAATTTCGACCGAAAAACGATGTCGATTTTTTCACAAAAAAGTGTAAATTTTTACCTTTTCGAATGTTATTGAAATAACAATCAATCTGTTATTTAGCTAACAGAAAAGTCGCGGAAAATCACTGAGTTGACGAACGTTCTATCCGATAGCGCGTTAACCCGGAGCGCACACCGGAAACCGGAGTCCGACGCAAAATACGGACCTAAAAATAGGACTTTCGGATCAGCAGCGTTCATGTCCGGAAAAATTGTTAACTTTGTCCGCGCGATATTCCGTTATCCGCAACCGTTCTTGAATAATCGGATATAAAAGACGATTGTATTGGGGCTCCTGAAATCTGGTAAATTTTTGTAAACCCACAATGATCGTACCTAAGGGTGCGTGCTGATGCGAAGGGTTTACAGGCTTACCAGAGCCGCAGGAGCCAGACTGTCGGCAGCACTCTTCTCGTTTCTGCCGGTCATGAATGAAAACATGCAGCGGCGGGAGCGATGGATTCTCTACATCCCAAACTTCTTCATAGTCACCGAATCCATTTTTCTGAAAACAATGAGGCGTCACTTGTGCTCTCCGCCGCTGCTTTTTGAAAAACTGCACGCAATTTGAACCTGTCCTCCGTCCGGTATTTTTATTACCTTTGGTGCCGTAACGGCACTTTTACCGGTCGGGACGTTTTGACGAACCGCACGCAACCCGGTTTTGCACTCGTCCCCGCTTTTTTGTACTTTTGGTGTCGTAACGACACTTCATATTGCTGGTATGTCTTGCAAAACCGCACGCAATCTGGTTTTGCACTCGTTCCCGCTTTTTTGTACTTTTGTAAATTATGATTCCATACACTAAGAAAATACTGCCGAACGGCCTCACCGTCGTCGTCAACCGCGACCGGGCCTCGAAACTCGCCGCCGTGAACATTCTCTACAAGGTCGGAGCGCGCAACGAAGATCCCCGGCGCACGGGATTCGCCCACCTGTTCGAACACCTCATGTTCCGCGGCACGCGCGAAATCCCCAACTTCGACCTCCCGGTGCAGATGGCCTCGGGCGACAACAACGCCTTCACGAACAACGACTATACCGATTTCTACATCACGCTCCCGAAGGACAACCTCGAAACGGCCCTCTGGCTGGAAAGCGACCGCATGGAGGGGCTCGACATCACCCCCGCGAAGCTCGAAGCCGAGAAGAAGGTGGTGATCGAAGAGTTCCGCCAACGCTACCTCAACCAGCCCTACGGCGACCAGACGATGCTGCTGCGGGCGCTGGCCTACAAAGTCCATCCCTACCGCTGGGCGGCTATCGGCCTCACGACGGACCATATCGCCGAAGCCACGCTGGAGGATGTGGAGGCTTTTTACCGCACCCACTACCGTCCGTCGAACGCCGTGCTGTCGATCTCGGCGGACATCGAGGAGGAACGGATGCTGGAACTGGCCGAAAAGTGGTTCGCACCCCTCGCCGACCGCCCGGCCGACGCCGCGCCGATCCCGCAGGAACCCGCACAGACCGAAGCGCGCCGCGAGGAGGTCGAACGCGACGTGCCGGCGCCGACCGTCACCGTGGCCTACCACATGGGCGGGCGCACGGACGCCGGATTCTACACGGCCGACCTGGTTTCGGACCTGCTGGCAGGAGGCGACTCGGGGCGGCTCTACACGCATCTGGTCAAGGAACGCCGATTGCTGTCGAGCGTCAACGCTTATGTCACGGGCGACGTGGACCCGGGGTTGTTCGTCTTCACGGGCCAGCTGCTTCCGGGCGTGACGCCCGAAGAGGCCGAAGCGGCGTTCCGCGAGGAGATCGAAACCCTGCAAACCGCATCCGCGGCCGCCCGCGAGATCGAAAAGGTCAAGAACAAGTTCGAAGCCAACACGCTCTTCGGCGAACTGAACGTCATGAACAAGGCGATGAACCTCGGATTCTACGAGATGCTGGGCGACCTCGCCCTGATCAACCGCGAGGTCGGCCTCTACCGCGCCGTCGGCGACGACGACATCCGTTCGTTCAGCAGCCGCACGTTCCGGCCCGAAAACAGCTCCACACTCATTTACAACACGAAAAAATGACACAACCCCGCATAACCCCCTCGGAGGTCGAGGTCGCCGAGGCCGCAAAGACGCTGCTGCCCAACGGCGTCGCCCTCTACACGCTCGCTTCGGAGGAGTTCGAAGTGCTGCGCATCTCGTTCGTCTTTCGGGCCGGATCGGCCCTCCAGCAGGTGCCCTTCTCGGCATCGGCGGCGGCCAATCTGCTCGCCGAAGGCACGCGCAACATGACGGCCCGCGAGATCGCCGAACAACTCGACTACTACGGCTCGTGGTACGATGTCAACATCGACCGCGACTACGCCTATATCAATTTCGCCACCCTCTCGAAATTCTTCGACCGGACGCTCGCCGTGGCGGAAGAGATTCTGCTCCGCCCCGTGTTCCCCGAAGAGGAGCTGCGCACCTACGCCGCCAAACGCAAACAACGGCTGGCGATCGACCGCACGAAAGTCGATGTCGAGGCCCGCGAAGCCTTCGCCCGGGCGCTGTTCGGGGCGCACCACCCCTACGGCATCTCGTCGGACGAACGCGAATACGACAACCTCACGCGCGAAGCCGTGGCCGATTTCCACCGGAGGTTCTACACCGCCGAAAACTGTTTCGTCGTATGCAGCGGCCGCATCGGGGAGCACGAATTGCAGGCCGTCGGGGCCCTCGCGGCGCAGCTCCCCCACGGGGAGGCCGAAACGGCGATCCGGTTCCCGGCGCCCGAGACCACGCACGCGGCGTTCGTCGAGCATCCCGGAGCTGTGCAGTCGTCGCTGCGGCTGGGACGCCTGCTGTTCCCGCGCCAGCATCCCGATTTCGTGGGCATGCAGGTCGTGGCGACGGCACTGGGCGGATACTTCGGGTCGCGGCTGATGCAGAACCTGCGCGAAGAGCACGGATACACCTACGGCGTGGTGTCCGCGATGGTCAATTTCGAGCGCGAGGGCTATTTCGCCGTGGCGGCGCAGGTCGGAACCGGCGTCACGCAGGAGGCTTTGCAGGAGATCTGCAAGGAGATCGAACGCCTCCGCACGGAGCCGATGCCCGAAGAGGAGCTGGCGTTGGTGAAGAACATGATGACGGGCGAGATGATGCGCATTCTCGACGGACCGTTCGGCATCGCCGACGTGACGATCGAGAACATCCTCTGCGGCACGGACAACACGGTGATCGGCGAAAACATCCGCCGCATCCGGCAAATGACGCCCGCCGACGTACAACGGCTGGCCCGAAAATACCTGGCGAAAGAGGATTTGGTGACGGTTATTGCCGGTGCGCGGCAACCCAATTCGTAAGCTCCACGAAATCGGCCACCGAGAGCTGCTCGGCGCGCCGGGTGAAGAAGGGATGTTCGGCACCGCCGAAGTCGCCGAACACGGATTTCAGCGAGTTGCGGATCATCTTGCGCCGCTGGCCGAAGGAGGCTTTCACCACCTTGACGAACAGCGGCTCGTCGCACCCCAGGCGCTCCGTGGCGTTGCGGCGCAGGCGGATGACGGCGCTCTTGACCTTCGGGGGCGGATTGAAAACCGTCTCGTTGACGGTGAAGAGATATTCGATGTCGTACCACGCCTGCAAAAGCACCGAGAGGATGCCGTACTCCTTCGATCCGGGAGGCTCGGCCAGCCGCACGGCGACCTCTTTCTGAATCATGCCGACGCATTCGGGCACGAGGTCGCGGTTTTCCAGCACCTTGAAGAAAATCTGGGACGAGATGTTGTAAGGGAAATTGCCGATGATCCGCAGCCCTTCGGGAAAGCGTTCGCGGAGGTCCATCCGCAGGAAATCGCCCTCGATCAGCCGCGGCGAGAACTCCGGGTAGTGTGCGTGGAGGTAGGCGACGCTCTCCGAGTCGATCTCGGCACCCCACGTCACTATATCGCCGCGGCGCAGCAGAAACTGCGTCAGCACGCCCATGCCGCACCCCACTTCCAGCACCGGGCACGGCGCAGAGGAGGTGCCGCCCGAAAGCGAGTCGCAGATCTTGCGCGCAATGTTCAGGTCGGTGAGAAAATGCTGTCCCAGCGCCTTTTTAGCCCTTACTTCCGTCATAATTCCTTTCAAACAGGATACAAAGGTAGCAAAAAACCGGACGGGACAAAACCGAATCGCACAGAGTCCGGCAAAACTTTCCGACAGTCAAAGGCGTCGTCGCGGCACCGGAAGCACGAACCGTCGCCGCCGTCATCGCCATACGCCCCCGAAAATCCGTCCTGCGGAGTGCCTCAGCGTCTCCTGCGGCGGCTGCGCTTCTTTTCGAGGCGCTCCTGCTCGCGCCGGGCACGGGCCGCACGCCGCTGCGTCAGGCGGAACGTATAGAGCAATCCCACGAATCCCACGCCCAACAGCGTGATCCAAAACCACACGGCAATGCCGCGCTCCATGAATTCGAGGGCATAGATGATGCCCGCGACAGCCAGCACCATCGCCACCAGGCGCACGAGCTGCATAAGATTGTTCTTCATATCAATCCTCGTTTTGAGCATGTCTGTTTTTCCGGTGCCGGAGCGCTCCGAGGGTCATCAGGGCCGAGGCGACGGCCAGCAGCAGCGGAACATACCAGATGTCCCGGCCGCCGGCGACGGCCACACGCCACGACGCGGTGACCGCAGCGACGAAGAAAACAGCGGCCATAATCGCCTGAAAACGGTCTATCGCACGCATCCGGCTACGGAATCTGATGCCGGTTCACCTCGTCGAGATGGCGGCATCTTTTCTTTTTCATTTCGTTGTAAACCATTCCGATTCCGGCCGCGACGAACAGCACGCCCACGACCAGATCGAACACATTCACACAGTTGGAGTGCGTCACGCGCCAATAGACATTGGCTCCGAGCCACCCCAGCGCGCAAATCAGAAAAATCACGGCTAAAGTAAAAGTTTTCTTGTTCATAGGCGTCTAAATATAGGTTGTATGCTGTCCGATCAGTTTCCCTGTTCGCACATGAACTTGATGCGCACGAGGCGAATCTCCTCCTCGGTATAGTCCGCCCCCAGCTCCTCGATGGCCGCGTCGAGCGAATCGCTCTCGGCGTCCTCCTTGAAATAGAGGTAAATATCCTCGATCTTGTCCTCGTCCATGAACCCCTTCAGGTAATAGGAGATGTCGAGTTTCGTACCCGAATTGACGATGCCTTCGATCTCGGTGAGCAGTTCGTCGAAATCGAGGTCCTTGGCCCGTGCGATGTCCTCGAAATCCATCTTGCGGTCGATCGACTGGATGATGAAGATCTTGTTGCCCGACTTGCTGGCCACGCCCTTGACGACCATGTCCTGCGGACGGATGATCTCCTTCTCCTCGACGTAGGCTTTGATGAGTTTGACGAACTCCTCGCCGAACTTGCGGGCCTTGCCCACGCCCACGCCCGTGATGTTCTGCATCTCCTCGATGGTGATCGGGTACTGCACGGCCATGTCTTCCAGCGACGGGTCCTGGAAGATGACGAACGGCGGCAGCCCGTGCTGCTTGGCCACCTTCTTCCGCAGGTCCTTGAGCATCGAGAACAGCTCCTCGTCGGCGGCTCCGCCCTTGCCCATCGGGGCCACGGACTCGGCCTCCTTCTCCTCCTCGTCGTAATCGTGGTCGAGGGTCACGGTCACCGGGAACGGCAGGGCGATATACCCCTCGCCTTTCTTGTTGATCGAAATGAGGCCGTAATTCTCGATGTTCTTGTCCACGAGCCCCAGAATCAGCGCCTGCCGCAGCACCGCGCCCCAGAAGCGGGCGTCGTGGTCGGCGCCGGCCCCGAACCATTTCGACTTGTTGTGGCCGTAGCTCTTGATCAGCGCCGTGGTCTTGCCCACCAGCACGTTGACGAGGTAATCGGCCTTGAACTTGTCGCCGATGTCGCGCAGGGCTTCGAGGGCCATTTTGAGCGCCGCACGGGCGTCGATCTTCGGCTTCGGGTCGCGGCAGTTGTCGCAGTTGCCGCAGTTGTCCTCGGTGTAGTCCTCGCCGAAATAGTGCAGCAGCGTCTTGCGGCGGCACATCGAACTCTCGGCATAGGAGACCGTCTCCAGCAGCAGCAGTTTGCCGATCTCCTGCTCGGCGATGGGCTTGCCCTGCATGAACTTTTCGAGTTTCTGAATATCCTTGTAGCTGTAAAAGGTCAGACAATGACCCTCGCCGCCGTCACGGCCGGCGCGGCCCGTCTCCTGATAATACCCCTCCAGCGACTTGGGGATGTCGTAATGGATGACGTAGCGCACGTCGGGCTTGTCGATGCCCATGCCGAAGGCGATCGTGGCGACGATCACCTCGACGCGCTCCATCAGGAAATCGTCCTGGTTGGCGGCGCGCGTCGCGGCGTCCATCCCGGCGTGGTAGGCCCGCGCGCGGATGCCGTTGGCCACCAGCAGTTCGGTGAGCTCCTCGACCTTCTTGCGGCTCAGGCAGTAGATGATGCCGCTCTTGCCCTCGTTCTGCTTGATGAAGCGGATGATGTCGTGATCGACGTTGCGCTTGGGACGGATCTCGTAGTAGAGGTTCGGACGGTTGAACGACGACTTGAAGACCGAAGCGTCGGACATCCCGAGGTTCTTCTGGATGTCCATCTGCACCTTGGGCGTGGCCGTGGCCGTGAGGGCGATCAGCGGCGCCGTGCCGATCTCGTTGATGATCGGTCGGATGCGACGGTACTCGGGGCGGAAATCGTGGCCCCACTCCGAGATGCAGTGCGCCTCGTCGATGGCGTAGAACGACACCTTTATTTTATGCAGGAACGCCACGTTGTCCTCCTTGGTGAGCGACTCGGGGGCGAAATAGAGCAGTTTGGTCTTCCCGGCGAGCACGTCGGCGCGGACCTGCGCCACGGCGGTCTTGTTGAGCGACGAATTGAGGAAATGCGCGATCCCCGACTCGGCCGAGAAGGTCCTCATCGCATCGACCTGGTTCTTCATCAGGGCGATCAGCGGCGAGATGACGATGGCGACCCCGTCCATCAGAAGCGCCGGCAACTGGTAGCACAACGACTTGCCGCCGCCCGTGGGCATCAGCACGAAGGTATCCTTGCCTTCCAGCACGTTGCGGATCACCGCTTCCTGGTTCCCCTTGAACGACGAAAAGCCGAAATACTCTTTCAGCTTGTCATGCAACAGGGATGAATCGAATTGTTTCATTTCGCCGTTTGTCTGCTTTAATCTTTTATAAATCGGAAAATTCAATGTAAAGATAAAAAACTTTTCGGAAAAAAGCATAACTTTGTAAAAAATTTTATCGCCGATACGCAATGCGTCTTTACACCAGTGAACTCGTAAAAAAATACAAGGCCCGCACGGTCGTGGACCACGTGTCAATCGATGTCAACCAGGGCGAGATCGTCGGACTGCTGGGCCCCAACGGAGCCGGCAAGACCACTACGTTCTACATGATCGTCGGACTCATCAAGCCCAACGAAGGACGCATCTTCCTCGAAAGCGACGAAGGAGAGGCCACCGAGCTGACCGATTTCCCGGTCTACCGCCGCGCCCAGTTAGGCGTGGGCTATCTGGCCCAGGAGGCGTCGGTGTTCCGCCGCCTCTCGGTCGAGGACAACATCCGCGCGGTGCTGGAGATGACCTCCTATTCGAAGGAGTACCAGGCCGAACGGGTCGAGGCGCTGATCGAGGAGTTCCGCCTGCAAAAGGTGCGCAAGAGCCTCGGCATCCAGCTCTCGGGCGGCGAGCGGCGGCGCACGGAGATCGCGCGCGCGGTGGCCATCAACCCGGCCTTCATCCTTTTGGACGAACCGTTCGCCGGCGTGGACCCGATCGCCGTGGAGGACATCCAGTCGATCGTGGCGACGCTCAAACACAAGAACATCGGCGTGATCATCACCGACCACAACGTCGATGAAACGCTGGCCATCACCGACCGCACCTACCTGCTCTACGAGGGCAAGATTCTGAAAACCGGTACGGCCGAGGAGCTGGCCGCCGACCCGATGGTCCGCAAGGTCTACCTCGGGCAGCATTTCGAGCTCAAGAAGAGCCACCAGCTCACCCAGGAGATGAAAAACCGCAAAGGACAGGAGACGAAGGAGTAATTATGGACAAAACGGCTGGCCCGGGCCGCGTCAAAGGCACACTGACGCCGCCCTGTTCGAAAAGTTATGCCCAGCGCGCCCTCGCGGCGGCGCTGCTTTCGGAGGAGGTTTCGGTGCTGCGCAACCTCGAATTCTGCGACGACACCCGCTCGGCCCTGCGCTGCATCGAGGCGCTGGGCGCCCGGGTCCGTCAGGCGGACCCCACGACGCTCTCCATCCAAGGAGGGCTCGACCCCAGGGTCAACCGGCTCGATGTCGGCGAATCGGGGCTTGCGACACGCCTCTTCACCCCTTTGGCATCGCTCTGCTCCACGCCCATCGTCATCGAGGGGCGCGATTCGCTGCTGCGCCGCCCGATGGGAATGATGCTCGAACCGCTGCGCCGGCTGGGCGTGACGGTCCGCGACAACGACGGCTACCTGCCGGTCGAGGTCCGCGGCCCGATCCGCGGCGGGGAGGTCGAGGTTGACGGATCGGTCTCGTCGCAGTTCATCACGGGGCTGCTGCTGGCCCTGCCCAAAGCCGGACAAGACACGACGCTGCACGTACACGGCGCAGTATCGACACCTTATTTAGATATGACGCTCGACACGGCGGCCCGCTTCGGCGTGGAGATCAGCCAGCGCGACTACGAGGAGTTCTACATCCCGGGACGCCAGCACTACCGTTCGACCTATTTCAGTATCGAGGGCGACTGGAGCGCCGCGGCCATGCTGCTGGTGGCGGGCGCCACGGCGGGAGAGGTCACCGTGCGCAACGTCTCGATGCTCTCCAAGCAGGCCGACACGGCCATCTGCACGGCGCTGGTGCGCGCCGGAGCGGCGGTCATCAACGAGCCGGAGTCGGTGACGGTCCAGCACCGTCCGCTCCGCGCCTTCGAGTTCGACGCCACCAACTGCCCCGACCTCTTTCCGGCGCTCGCCGCGCTCGCCGCGGCGGCCGACGGCGTGAGCGAGATCCGCGGCACCTCGCGCCTCGAATACAAGGAGTGCAACCGCGCCGAGGCCATCCGCGACGAATACGCCAAGCTGGGCATCGAAGTCGATACCTCGGAAGAGGACCTGATGCGCATACGCGGCGGACAGGCGCACGGAGCGCACACCCGGAGCCACGGCGACCACCGCATGGCCATGTCGCTGGCCGTCGCAGCGCTGCGCGCCGACGGCGAGATCACGATCGAGGGGGCCGAAAGCGTCGCCAAAAGCTATCCCGGATTCTTCGAGGACCTCGAACACATCCGGTATTAAACCCGTTTGCCCATGAACCAATTCGGACACAATTTCCGGCTCACCCTCTGGGGTGAGTCGCACGGGGCTCAGATCGGCGTCTCGATGGACGGCGTTCCGGCCGGAATACCCCTCTCGGAGGCCGATTTCGCCGAAGACCTCGCACGCCGCCGCAGCGGAGCCCCCGGGACCACGCCGCGCCGCGAACCGGACCTGCCGCAAATCGTCTCGGGCATCTACGACGGCCGCACGACGGGAGCCCCGCTGACCGTCGAGTTCGCCAACACCAACACCCGGTCGCAGGACTACTCCAACGTCGTGCTCCACTACCGCCCCTCGCACGCCGACCTGGTGGCCCGTCACAAGTTCGGCGGGTTCAACGACCCGCGCGGCGGAGGCCACTTCTCGGCCCGCCTGACGCTGGGGCTGGTCGCCGCAGGGGTCGTCGCCAAAAAGATACTGCCCGCCGGGGTGCGCTTCGCCACACGGCTCACCGAGATCGGCGGATGCACCGACCCGGCGGGATTCGACGAGGTGCTGCGCGCAGCGGCCGCCGACCGCGATTCGGTGGGCGGAGTCGTCGAATGCCGCGTGCAGGGCGTTCCGCTGGGGCTGGGAGAGCCGTTCTTCGACTCGGCGGAGAGCATGATCGCCCACCTGCTGTTCGCCGTTCCGGCGGTCAAGGGGGTGGAGTTCGGCAGCGGATTCGCGGGCTCGCGTCTGCGCGGCTCCGAGAACAACGACTGCTTCACGGACGGCGAAGGCACGACCGCGACGAACCGTGCCGGCGGCATCAACGGCGGCATCACCAACGGCAACGAGATCGTGGTCCGCGCGGCGCTGAAGCCCACGCCGAGCATCAGCCGCGAACAGATGACCTACAACGAAGCCACCGGCCGGGTGGAGCCGCTGGAAATCCGCGGCCGCCACGACACCTGCGTCGCCCTGCGCGGTGCGGTGGTCGTCGAGGCCGCCGTGGCCATCGCCCTGGCCAACTTCATCCGCCGATGACCCGCCGCGATGCCGTCAACCGACTGACCGCACGCCTCGTGCCCCTCTACGGGGAGCGCGAAGCCCGCGCAATAGCCCGCAACGCCGTCGCAGAGCTCGCGGGAATCCCGCTGTCGGCGCTGCTGACCGACCCCGGGGCGGAGTTCGCCGCGGAACGGTCGGAGGAGGCCGCGGAACGTCTTGCGGCCGGAGAGCCGCTGCAATACGTCGTCGGACACACCGAATTTTACGGGCGCCGCTTCGCCGTGCGCGCGGGAGTGCTGATTCCGCGCCCCGAAACCGAGGAGCTGGTGGACCGGGTGCTGCGCGGCGAGCGCGGGTCCCGGAGGATTCTCGACGTGGGGACCGGAAGCGGCTGCATCGCGGCGTCGCTGGCGCTGGGGCTTCCCGACGCGGAGATTTTCGCGGCCGATATTTCGGACGACGCGCTGGCCGTCGCCGCGGAGAATTTCCGGACGCTCGACGCCCGGGTCACGCTCCGCAAGGCCGACGCGCTCGGCGGACTGGCGGAGGCATTCCCGGAGCGTTTCGACGCGATCGTGTCGAACCCGCCCTATGTGCCCGAAAGCGACCGCGCGGAGATGCACCCCAACGTCCGCGACCACGAACCCGCCGTGGCGCTGTTCGTCCCGGACGATGACCGCATCCGCTTCTACCGGGCCATCGCGCAGGCAGGGCGGCGGATGCTCGTGTCCGACGGGCGGCTCTGGTTCGAGATTTACGAACACGCCGCAGACGAGATCGTCCGCATGCTGGAGGGCGCAGGATATAGGGACATCGCGGTCCACAGGGACCTTTTCGACAAACCCCGCATGATATGCTGCCGGCTGAAGTGAAAAAACGACGCGACAAGACCCCCGAACAGGCGCTCGCCGCGCTGATGCGGCTCTGCGCCCGGGCCGAGAAGTCGGAGAGCGACGCCCGGCGGCTGATGCGCGGCTGGGGGCTGGCCGAACGGGACGCCGAGCAGGTGCTCGGAAAACTCGTCCGCGACCGTTTCATCGACGACGGCCGCTATGCCGAAGCCTTCGTGCGCGAAAAGCTGCGGCTGAGCGGCTGGGGCGCATACAAGATCCGCACGGCGCTGCAACGCAAGGGCATCCGCCGGGAGCTGATCGACGCGGCGCTGGCGCAGGCCGAAGGCGCGGACATGGGCGAACGCCTGGCGCAGATGCTCGCCCGCAAGGCGCGGACGGTGCGGGCCGCCACGCCCTACGAACTGAAAACGAAACTGATACGCTACGGGCTTTCGCTCGGATACGAATACGAGGCGGTGCTCGAAGCCGCCTCGGCAATGGTGAGGGAGACAGATACATGCGAAGATTTTTGACCGTTCTGCTGTTCAGCGCGATCGGTGCCGGGGCGCAGGCCCAGCGGCTCGATCCCGGCGATTACATTTATCCCATACGCGACGTGGCGCGGCTCTACTCGGCCAATTTCGGCGAGATGCGCCCGGGGCATTTCCACGCGGGCATCGACATCAAGACCGACGGCGCGGAGGGCAAACCTCTGGTGGCCGTCGCCGACGGCTACGTCTCGCGCGTGAGCCTCGCGGCGGGCGGCTACGGCAGAGCCGTCTACCTCACGCTGCGCAACGGCACGACGGCCGTTTACGGCCACTTGCAGCGCTTCCGCGACGACATCGAGGAGCACGTCCGGCAGGAGCGCACGGCCCGCCGGGCGAACGGCGTCAACCTCTTCTTCGGTCCCGGGACGTGGCCCGTGAAGCAGGGCGACGTAATCGGATTCTCGGGCGACAGCGGCTCGTCGATGGGCCCGCACCTCCACTTCGAGATCCGCGACACCCCGACGCAGCGGCTCTACAATGTCGTCCGCGAGGGGGTCATCCGCCCCGAAGACGACCTGCCGCCCCGCATCATGCGTCTGCACTACGTCGAGGTGGACACCCTGCAAGGCGTTCCGGTGCGCAGCCGCATGGAGAGCTACGCCGTGGTCCGCGAAGCCGAAGGCCGCTACCGCCTGACGCGCGAAGAGCCCGTCGGCGCGGGACGCAAGGGTTATTTCGTGGCCGAGGTCACCGACCGCCGCAACGGCGTGCACAACACGTTCGGCATCTGGCGTGTCACGGCTTCGGTTGACGGCGTTCCCTATTTCGAATACCGTATGGACGGCTTCACCCACGACCTGTCGCGCTGCTGCGACGCCGTGAGCTGCTATTCGCTCCAACCCGCATCACGCAACGAAGTGATCCGCCTGGCCCGGCTGGCCGGTTCGCCCGGCTGTTTCTACCCGGTGATGGAGGAGCGCGGCGTGGTGCGCACGGCCGAGGGGCAGCTGCGCCGCATCCGCATCGAGGCCGAAGACGACTGCGGCAACCGCTCGGCGCTGGAATTCACGGTCCGCGGACGCTCGGAGAGTTTCCGGGCCGAAGCCGACACGGCAGCCATAGCCCTCTACCCCGACCGGACCTCGCTCGTGCAGGTCGGACGCGAAGCCCGGACCAGCATCCCCGAAGGGGCGCTCTACGAACCTATATTCGTGAAACCCGAACGCCGCGAGGCCCCGCAGGCCGATTCGGGCGTCGTGGTGCTCTCGCCCGCCTACCGGTTCCTCAGCCCCGACACACCGCTGCGGCATCCCGCAGCCGTCACCGTCCGCACCCGCGTACCGCGGCGGCTGCAATTCCGGACCGCGCTGGCCGTGCGCAACCGCAAAGGCCGGCTGGCGTGGGTCGGAGGCTCCTATGCGAACGGCGCCGTGACGGCCTCGACCTACGCCACGGGCGACCTGGTCGCGGTAGCCGACACGCTCGCACCCGCGGTCCGGCCCCTCTTCGCCGAGGGCGCCGACCTCTCGAAATCCGAAAGCCTGCGTTTCCGCGCCGCCGACAATTTCTCGGGCATCGCCTCGTGGACGCTGCGCATCGACGGCGAATGGGTCCCCTGCGACCGGTTCCCCGTGAAGGGCACGCTCGTCCACTTTTTCGACGCTCCGCCGCAGCGGCGCAAGCACGACGTGCAACTCTCGGTGAGGGACGGATGCGGCAATACGGCACACTTCAAGGGCACATTTTACCGGTAACGCGCAAGGGATTGTGAAAAAATTGCTATATTTGCGATAATCGTAACACTAAGCGAAATGAGCGACAACAATACATCAGAACGTAAACCGCTGATCCTGATTGCGGAAGATGTCGAGAGCAACTACAAGCTGCTGGAAATAATCCTCAAAAAAGAGTACGATCTGCTGTGGGCCAAAAACGGCAAGGAAGCCGTGGAGTACGCTTTCGCAGAGCATCCCGACGCCGTGCTGATGGACATCAAGATGCCGGTGATGGACGGGATCGAAGCGCTGAAAGAGATCCGCCTCCGCACGACCGAACTGCCCGTCATCATGCAGACGGCCTATGCCTTCGACACCGACCGGCGCACCGCCGAGGAGGCCGGATGCAACGGATTCATCACCAAGCCCGTCATGCCGCGCGAACTGAAAATGTATCTCGACAAATACCTCAAATAGCGGCTTCGGCGGCCCTCTTTCCCGAAAAAACAGGCCGGAGATTCGTCCGGTCTGCTTTTTTTATCCATATCGTCCCAGCCCGCACGAACGCCGGAAAGCGGCGGACCCTGCCGCGCAAACAAATCCCGAACGAATATATGGAACCGCTACCACCCGAAACCGGTTTGCTCCTGAAACTGAAACGCCGCATCGCGGAGTATTTCGAGTTCCGGCAGGAGAAAGAACCTGCGAGGGCTTCGGACATTTACGATTATGTAAAAAGCAAGCCCGAATTCCGGCAGTCGATCCCCGATTCGACCGAATTCAGCCGTTTCCTGCGGAAAATGCACGACTGCGGACTGATGCGGCAGTTCATCAAAAATTACGAGGTTGACACCTCCTGCCATTCGAAGTATCAGTGGAGATTCTTTCCCGCAGAGAAGAGCGTTCCCGAAAAGACGACCGAAAACGACCGGAACGAAGCGACCTCGCATCCCGACGACGCCCCCGGATTCCTGCCGCAGACCAAATCGTTCAGAGCGTCGAACGGCGTGACGGTACGTTCGAAGGCCGAACTGTACATTATGAACCGGCTGCTGGCCGTCCGGCATTTCGATGTCTACTACGAACGTCCGCTGACCGCCCGGGGGCAAACCCGATACCCCGATTTCACGATCCGGAACAAACGGACGAACACGGTCTTCTACTGGGAACATTTCGGCATGACGGACAATCCGTCGTATGCGGACGGCATGGCCGAGAAACTCGCCTGGTACCGGCAAATCAGCTACAAAAGCATCGAGGAAAACGGACGGCTCATCGTCACCGTCTATGAGAACGCCGCGCAGTTCATCGACGCCGTGGCACGCATGATTCAACGCATGGACGAAATCATCGCACCGTGCGGTTTTCTCAGTCCGTCGGCCAAAGAGAGGGAATGACGGCAGATCACTCCGGCAGTTTGCGGTTTATTCTGCATTTCAGCTCTCCATAGGTGCAGTTCAGGATTTCGTAGCGTCCGGAAATCCCTCCGGTCTTATATTCCTCGACCAGATAACACCGCTTTCCCCGGGCCTCGATCGAGTAGCGGCAATGCACGGATTCCCGGACCAGCGCATGTCCGTCCATAATATTCCAGAAGATATTGCGCAGCACGTCGAATCGGGTTCCGAATGGCACGAAATCGCCCGATTCATCCTTGAAATTCACATCGTTGAAGTTTTCTTTCGCCCATCCCATAGTCAGTTGTTTTCGACACCCATAAAAGTACGATAATTTATCGATAATCAAAAACGACGGCAAAAAGAAAACTTCCGGCCCCGGCCGAAAGTTTTCCAGATGTGATTCCGGAGCGGTTCGAACGCTCGACCCACAGCTTAGAAGGCTGTTGCTCTATCCAACTGAGCTACGGAACCAACGCACACGACGCATATCCATGCGAATTGCGGATGCAAAGATAGGAAAAGTTTTTCATTTTTCCGCGGCATCCGACATCCCGACCGCAGATTTGCAGGCGCAAAATGCGCATTTTTGCAGCATTTATTTTGCCGGGCGGAATATTTTCCCTACATTTGCAGGCTTAAAAGCCCGAACGGGTGAGCGTTTTTAATAACTTATAACAAAATTTTATAGCAAATGGCTGTTAAAATTCGTCTGGCACGTCACGGTAAGAAGGGCTATGCCTTCTATCACATCGTTGCCGCAGATAGCAGAGCGCCACGTGATGGTAAATTCATCGAAAAGTTGGGCATCTACAACCCCAACACGAATCCTGCTACGATCGACCTGGACTTCGGGAAAGCCCTGGATTGGTTACAGAAAGGCGCACAACCTACGGATACTTGTCGGGCTATTCTCTCCTACAAGGGCGTAATGTACAAGAAACACCTCCTGGGCGGTGTCGCCAAGGGTGCGTTCTCCGAGGCCGAGGCCGAAGCACGCTTCAACAAGTGGCTGGAAGCCAAAGCCGGTAAGATCGAAGCCAAGGCCAACAAGCTGGCGACCGACGCCAAGTCGGCCGAGAAGGCTCGTCTGGCTGCCGAGGCCAAGATCAAGGAGGAGCGCGCCGCCGCAATCGCCGAGAAAAAGGCTGCCGCCGAAGCCGCTGCCCGCGAGGCTGCTGCTGAAGCCGCTGCCGAGACCGAAGCTGCCGCCGAGGAGGCCGCTCCGGAAGCTCCCGCCGCCGAATAAGGCGCCGCAGGAGGGCGGAGGCCGCAGATGTTTCCCGCTCCGATAAAAAAACGATAAACCGTCCCTTGGGCGGTTTATCGTTTTTTTGTATTTTTACACCGTAATTCTCAATCCTATGACTGTTCCCGCAGGCAGAATCAACAAACTTTTCGGCACCGAGGGCGGAGTGATGCTCTCGCTCTACCCCGCTTTCCCCGACGATTTCACGACCGACACCCCGCTGATGGTCACCATCGACGCATTGGAGGTGCCGCTCTGGTGCGAGCATTTCGAACGCCGCGGCCAGTCGGGAGCCACCGCCACGTTCGCCGATTTCGACACCGAACGCCGGGCCCAGGAGCTGCTGGGACTCGAATTCCGCATCGAACCGGAAGAGGAGGGCGAGGACGACGAGTTCTACCTCGAAGACCTGATCGGCTTTGCCGTCGAGGCCGAGGAGACCGGAACGCCGGAAAAATTCAAAGGAACCGTCTCGGACTATTACGACAGCGATGTCAATCCGCTGTTCGAACTGGAGATCGGCGGACGGCAGGTGCTGGTCCCTGCCGCCGAGGAATTCATCGCACACATCGACTTCGAGGCCCGCACGATGCACCTCGTGCTGCCCGAAGGACTTCTGACACTGGAATAGAATGGCACGGGTAGTGATCGGACTTTCGGGCGGCGTCGATTCGTCGGTGGCGGCCTGGCTGCTGAAACAGCAGGGACACGAGGTCATCGGGCTCTTCATGATCAACTGGCACGACACCACGGGCACGCTCGAAGGCGACTGTCCGTGGCACGACGACCGGGTCTTCGCCGAACTGGTGGCCAAGAAGCTGGACATCGCCCTGCATGTGGCAGACCTCTCGGACGAATACCGCGCACGGGTCGTCGAGTACATGTTCGCCGAATACGAGCAGGGGCGCACGCCCAATCCCGACGTGCTGTGCAACCGGGAGATCAAATTCGATGTCTTCCTGCGCGAAGCGCTCAAACTCGGGGCCGACTACGTCGCCACGGGCCACTACTGCCGCAAGGCGGAAGAGGTGCTGCCCGACGGCCGCACGGTCTATAAACTGCTGGCCGGCAGCGACCCTAACAAGGACCAGAGCTATTTTCTCTGCCAGCTCTCGCAGGAGCAGCTGCGCTATGCGCTGTTTCCGGTCGGGGACCTGCTGAAGCCCGAGGTGCGGCGCATAGCCGCCGAGCAGCAGCTCGCCACGGCACGGCGCAAGGATTCGCAGGGCATCTGTTTCGTCGGCAAGGTGGACCTGCCGACCTTCCTGCAACAGAAACTCGCCCGCAAAAGGGGCAATGTGCACGAGATACTCCCCGCATGGCCCAAATTCCGCCGCGAGGCCGCCCCTGCCGACGGTTCGGAACCCTCGGACGACCAGTTGGCCGCACAGGCCGAACCGTGGCACTACACCGTGCGCGACGGCAAGAAGATCGGCGAACACAACGGCGCCCATTTCTACACCGTCGGTCAGCGCAAGGGCCTCGGCATCGGGGGACGCAAGGAGTCGCTCTTCATCATCGGGACGGACGTGGCGCAGAACGTGATCTACGTCGGCGAGGGCGACGCACACCCGGGATTGTGGCGTCCGGCGCTGCACATCGTCCCGGAGGAGGTGCATTGGGTCAACCCCTCGCGCAAGATGGCGCCCGGCACGAGCGCCCGGTTCTCCGTGCGCATCCGCTACCGCCAGCCCTTGCAGGGAGCTACGCTCCACATGCGCCCGAACGGCATGTATATTCTCTTCGACGAACCCCAGCGGGGCATCGCCCCGGGGCAGTTCGCCGCCTGGTACGACGGCGACGAACTGGTCGGCTCGGGAGTGATCGAGAAATGACCTAACTGAACCCGCCATGATAAAACACCTCGCACTGATCGCCGCCGGAGTGCTTAGCCTGCACACCGCCGCAGCCCGCAAATACGTCGATGCCTCGACGCTGACCCTCATCGGCCGCACCTGCCCGATGGAGGGAAACCCCTACTACCGGGTCGATACAGCCCGTTACCATTTCGACAACGCCGCCATCCGCCGCTATTGCGGCTATCCGGCCGGCGTGGCCGTGCTCTTCACCACCGACAGCCGCTCCATCGAGGCCCGCTGGACCACGACCCCGCGCAGCTACGGCTGGAACATGACCCCGGTCATGCAGCGCGGCATGGACCTCTACATCCGCCGGGACGGGATTTGGACGATGGCCGGCGCAGCGCGCCCCGGACTGGAAGACCGGCACTCCGGCACCATCGTCGAGCACATGGACCGGCAGCCCCGGGAGTGCATGCTCTACCTGCCGACGTGGAGCGAACTCCTGACGCTGGAAATCGGCGTGGACGACGACGCCACCGTCACGCCGCTCGCATCGCCCTACAAACACCGCGTCATCGTCTTCGGGTCGAGCATCACCCACGGAGCCTCGGCCAGCCGTCCGGGCATGGCCTATCCGGCGCGCATGAGCCGCATGACAGGCATCGAGTTCGTCAATCTGGGGTACAGCGGCAACTGTAAGCTCCAGCCCGAATTCGCACGGCTGCTCGCCGAAACCGACGCCGACGCCTTTCTCTTCGACGCCTTTTCGAACCCTTCTCCGGAATTGATCCGCGAGCGGCTCGAGGCGTTCGTCGCGGCCCTCGTCGAGGCGCACCCCGACAAACCGCTGATCTTCATGCAAACCCACTGGCATGCCGCAGGCAACTTCAACAACGAAGCCGCGCAGTTCCACCGCGAGCGGATCGCCACCGCCGACCGGATGATGCGGCGGCTGGCGAAACAATACGACAACGTCTATTTCCTCGACGGCGAGTGGTACTACGGCAAAGACTCCGAAGGAACCATCGACTGCGACCACGGCTCCGACCTGGGATTCGACCGGATGATCCGCGAACGGCTGCCGCACATCCGGAAAATCCTGCGCAAATACGGCATCCGATAACACCGGAGAAAACTCTCTCCGACCGGGCCCTGCGGTTTTCCGCAGGGCTTTTCTTTTCAGGGGCCCCGAGGGGACAGACGCTCACCATACGTGAGTATACTCATGTATAGAAGAGCGTCACAAATGGCACGTTTTTTAGTTTTGTACGACAAAACAATGCCTGTGAAAACACCCGCCGACATCTACGTGATCGAGGCCATCCGCAAAGAGCGAATGGCGCAGAAGGTGTCGCAAGCCATGCTGGCATACGGCATCGGCGTCTCGAAAGGGTTTATCGGCATGGCCGAGAGTCCGAAGTACGACATCAAATACAATGTCAACCATATCAACGAGATCGCCAGGTTCCTGGGCTGTTCGCCCCGCGATTTCATGCCCGAAAAACCGCTGTAATCCGGAAGAGGTATGCGATGGCTGCTGTCAATTCTCGATTTTTCACTTCTCATTCTTAATTGCAGTTCCTACGGACGACCGCCCGTAGGAATTGCGTTCTACGACGTGGACCGCCTCTACGACACCGTCCCGGCGCTCTTCTACGACGATTCCGACTACACGCCCGAAGGCCGCCTGCGGTGGACTGCGGCGCGCTACGAACGCAAGATCCGCAACACGGCGGCCGTCATCGACTCGATGGCCCTGCCGATCGTGGCCCTGTGGGGCGTGGAGAACGAGCAGGTCGTGCGCGACCTCGCGGCAGCCTGCCGGGGCGACTACTCCTACCTCCACCGCACACTCAATTCGCTCGACGGAATGGATTTTGCGCTGCTCTATTACGGAGACCTCTTCTACCCCGTTTACGACGAATCGGGCCGCGGCTACCTCTATGTCGAGGGCGAGCTGGGACGCGACACCGTGGGGCTGGTGCTGTGCTCCGACCCGCGCACGGCCCGGTGGCTCATCGGCGACCTGCGCGAGGAGCGTCCGCATGCGAAACTGCTCGTCATGGGCCGCACGGGATCATTTTTCACACCCCGCCACGGACTCCGCGACAGAACCCTGCGGGCCGAAAAATCGGGCCGCGGCAATGTCCGGAGCGCCCGGAAATGGCAGATGCGCGACCGGATCTGGGCCGACACGGCGCTGCGGACTTCCGAAGGCGACGTTTTCGCACGCCGCTATCTGGTTGACCAAAAGAGCGGTAACCCCCTCGCAACCTACTCCCGAGGGGTCTACCGGGGCGGTTACGGATATTCCCTCCCGGTGTTCGTATACATCCGGTAGATTTTTTTGGAAATTTCGAAAAGTTTTCGTATTTTCGCAATCCCTCGGACGAAAATAAAATTTTCGGGTTGCGGTCGCGGCGACGTTACCGCTATTTTTTAAGTTCCGGGGAAACGTGTTAGAAAAAAATTTATATACACATACCAATTAAAAAAAATCAAAAAACTATGGCAGACGTAAAACGGGTCTATACCTTCGGCAACAAAGAGGCCGAAGGAAACGGCAAAATGCGTGAACTGCTCGGAGGCAAGGGTGCCAACCTTGCGGAGATGAACCTGATCGGCATCCCCGTCCCCCCGGGATTCACCATCACCACGGAAGTGTGTGCGGAGTACTACAAACACGGCAAGGAGGCCGTCATCGAACTGCTCCGCCCCGAAGTCGAGAAGGCGATGAAGAACATCGAGAACCTGACCGGCATGAAATTCGGCGACAAGGAGATGCCGCTGCTCGTTTCCGTCCGCTCCGGAGCCCGCGCTTCGATGCCCGGCATGATGGACACCATCCTCAACCTGGGCATGAACGACCAGGCCGTGGAGGCCGTGGCCAAGCGCACGGGCAACCCGCGTTTCGCGTGGGACTCGTACCGCCGTTTCGTACAGATGTACGGCGACGTGGTGCTGGGCATGAAGCCCGTCTCGAAGGAGGATCACGATCCGTTCGAGGTCATCATCGAGGAGCAGAAAGAGAAGAAGGGCGTCAAGAACGACACCGACCTGACGACCGACGACCTGAAGGAGCTGGTGAAGAGCTTCAAGGCCGCCGTGAAGAAGCAGACCGGCGAGGACTTCCCGGCCAATCCGTGGGACCAGCTCTGGGGCGCCGTCTGCGCCGTGTTCGGTTCGTGGATGAACGAGCGCGCCATCCTCTACCGCAAGCTCAACAACATCCCCGCCGAGTGGGGCACGGCCGTATCGGTACAGGCCATGGTGTTCGGCAACATGGGCAACAACTCCGCGACGGGCGTGGCCTTCTCGCGCGACGCCGCGACGGGTGAAAACCTCTTCAACGGCGAATACCTCATCAACGCCCAGGGCGAGGATGTCGTAGCCGGCATCCGCACCCCGCAGCAGATCACCACCGAGGGTTCGAAGCGCTGGGCCGTGGCTCAGAAGGTCTCGGAAGAGGAGCGCAAGGCGAAATACCCCTCGCTCGAAGAGGTGATGCCCGAGGTTTACAAGGAGCTGTTCGACATCCAGCACCACCTGGAACAGTATTTCACCGACATGCAGGACATCGAGTTCACGATTCAGGACGGCAAGCTCTGGATGTTGCAGTGCCGCAACGGCAAGCGCACGGGCGCCGCGATGGTCAAGATCGCCATGGACATGCTCCGCGAGGGTCTGATCGACGAGAAGACCGCCGTGCTGCGCTGCGAGCCCGCGAAGCTCGACGAACTGCTCCACCCCGTCTTCGACAAGAAGGCCATCTCCAGCGCACAGGTCATCACCAAGGGTCTGCCCGCATCGCCGGGCGCCGCAACGGGTCCCGTAGTGTTCTTCGCCGAGGATGCCGAAAAGGTGCTGGCCAAAAACGGCGCACGCGCCATTCTGGTGCGCATCGAGACCTCGCCCGAGGACCTGAAAGGCATGCTCGACGCGGCAGGCATCCTGACCGCACGCGGCGGCATGACCTCGCACGCAGCCGTCGTGGCCCGCGGCATGGGCAAGTGCTGCGTATCGGGCGCCGGCGAATTGCAGATCGACTACAAGGCCCGCACGATCCAGGTCAACGGATTCACGGTGAAGGAGGGCGACTGGATTTCGCTCAACGGCTCGACGGGTGAGGTTTACCTCGGCCAGGTGGCCACCAAGGCCGCCGACCTGAGCGGCGATTTCGGCAAGCTGATGGAGCTCGCCGGCAAATACTCCGTCATGAAGGTCCGCGCCAACGCCGACACCCCGAAGGACGCCGCACAGGCATTCGCGTTCGGCGCCGAGGGCATCGGCCTCTGCCGCACGGAGCACATGTTCTTCGAGGGCGACCGCATCAAGGCGTTCCGCGAGATGATCCTCGCCGACGACGAGGCCGGACGCCGCGTGGCGCTGGCCAAGCTGCTGCCGATTCAGCGCGGCGACTTCGAGGGGCTGTTCAAGGCCATGAACGGATACCCCGTGACGGTCCGCCTGCTCGATCCCCCTCTGCACGAGTTCGTGCCCCACGATGAGAAGGGCCAGAAGGAGATGGCCGCCGAGATGGGCGTGCCCCTGGCAAAGATCGTCGCCAAGGTCGAGTCGCTGGCCGAGTTCAACCCCATGCTGGGACACCGCGGCTGCCGTCTGGGCAACACCTATCCCGAGATCACCGAGATGCAGGCCCGCGCCATCATCGAGGCTGCCATGAACGTCAAGGCTACGGGCATACCCGTGCACGTGGAGATCATGGTGCCGCTGGTGGGCAACCACAAGGAGCTGCGCTATCAGAAGAGCATCATTGACGCAACGGCCGAGCAGGTGTTCTCGGAGCGCAACGACAAAATCGACTACATGGTCGGCACGATGATCGAGGTTCCGCGCGCCGCCGTGACGGCCAACCAGATCGCCGAGGTCGCCGAGTTCTTCTCGTTCGGAACCAACGACCTGACGCAGATGACCCTCGGATTCTCGCGCGACGACATCGGCAAATTCCTGCCCGTATACCTGGAGAAAGGCATCCTGAAGAACGACCCGTTCCAGATCCTCGACCGCAACGGCGTGGGCCAGCTGATCCGCGAAGCCGTATTCAAGGGCCGCGGCACGCGCCCGACGCTCAAATGCGGCATCTGCGGCGAGCACGGCGGCGAGCCGTCGTCGGTGGAGTTCTGCCACTACGCAGGTCTGAACTACGTGAGCTGCTCGCCCTTCCGCGTGCCCATCGCACGTCTGGCAGCCGCACACGCAGCGCTCAACCAGAAATAACGGTCCGATGCCGGGAACAGCCCGGTACGATTTCGGAAAACCCGCAGCGCGACGGCTGCGGGTTTTCTTTTCGTCGGCAAAACCCCGCGGTTCGTTGAATATGTTTGGTCGTTATGGGAAAATTTTCTATTTTTGTTTGGCAAACAGTTTGAATAACGTCTATTCATATAAAAAACGGAAAAATGAAAAAGTTCTTATTTTCGGCGATCGTCGCACTGTTCGCAGTATCGGCAGTGTCGGCGCAGGACAAAGGAAACTGGGCGCTGGGCCCCCGCATGAACATCTACACCAACACGGGCGACGCCGTGGTAGGTCTGGGAGCGTTCGGCCGTTACAGCATCACGGACAACTGGCGCATCGAGCCGTCGCTCATGGCTCTGCTGCACAGCGGCTGCTCGATCGACATCAGCGTTGACGCCCAGTATCTCTTCCACCTGGGCAGCGGTTGGAGCGTCTATCCCGCAGTAGGTTTCACGGCCAACGACATCGGCAAATGGGCCGCAGGTCTGAACATCGGCGGCGGCTTCGACTTCGAAGTGGCCCGCAACTGGGACCTCTCGGCCGGCCTGAAATGGCAGCCTATGTTCGACGACTGGCGCAAGAATCCCGTAGTCATCAGCATCGGCGCGGCTTACAAGTTCTAAGCCGGATAGCGGATAAACGAATCCCGGAAACCTTCGAGGTTTCCGGGATTTCATTTTGTCACCGGCGGCGCTCAGCGCCTCTCGTTCACATGGATCATCTCGAAAATCTTATATCCGATCGGGGCGTAACTGCGCCACGCCGAACGCTTCGCCCGATAGACATAAGGCCGCTCCCCGGCATAGAGCGTCACTTCGGGCTCGGCCCCCTCGTCGAAGAATCCGCAGAGCAGCGAACCGTCGGCGTCGAAAGTGTAGCGGTGTTTCCACCCCTTCTTCTCCGGTTCGAGGTAGAGCTTCTCCACAGGCCCCGCCAGCACCACCCGTCCCGAGACGAAACGCACCGAATCGGCCGGAACGGCCTGCGCCATGCGGCACGTGAAATTGATCGTCGCACGGCCGCCGCGGTGCTCCTTGTAGGTGATGTCGAAGGTCAGGTCGCCCGCCTCCCGGCTCTCGAAGAGCGTCACCGGAAAGGTGTGGTAAATCACGCCGTCGCTCTCGGCCTTCGAGACGTAGTGGCTGCGAATGTTCTGCCCCGAGGCCGTCAGCACGCCCCCGACGGCGCAAAACGCAGCCAGCAGCCCGAGTTTAGTCACCGTAGACGATGATCGTGTAGATCGTGTAGACCCCGACATAGGACTTGGCCTGATAGTCTACGTGGTGGATGCGCGTGATGCCGGCCTCGCGGGCTGCGGCCTGGATGCTCGCATCGCCCAGAGCGACGACGCCCACATAGCCTTTGGCCTCGGCGGTACCCACCTTGCTCGACCCGGCGTTGCCCGTAACGGCGAGCCCGTCCTTCACATCGGTATAGATGCCTCCCACGAGCGGAGACTTGACACATCCGACGAACATCATGGCCGCGAATGCCAGCGTAAAGATTTTTTTCATAATCGCATTATTTGGTTTTGTAGGCGCAGCGGTATTTCCCCTTCGCCAGATTCAACAGTTTTCCTTTGAGCAGCTGGCGGCGCAGCGGGGCGATGCGGTCGGTGAAGACCACGCCTTCGATATGGTCGTACTCGTGCTGGATGACCCACGCCTTGAGCCCCGTGAACTCCTCGTCGTGCTCGACGAAATCGGTGTCCAGGTAACGCATGCGGATCGCCAGCGACCGCGACACGTCGGCATGGATGCCGGGGAAGGAGAGGCATCCCTCGTTGTAGGTCCTCTTCTCCTCGGAATAGGCGTAAATCTCGGGGTTGATGAAAGCACGCTTGTAGTCGGCGCACGAGGGGTCCTCCTCGCCCCACGGCGTGCAATCGACGATGAACAGACGGATGTTCTTGCCGATCTGGGGAGCGGCAAGGCCGACTCCTTCGGCCTCTTCGAGCGTGAGGAACATATCCTCGGCCAGTTTTTTCACGTCGGGGTAATCGGGCGTTATCTCTTCGCAGCGTTTGCGAAGCGCCTCATCCCCGTAAATTACAATCGGATAGATCATTTGTTAAATTCCATATAACTCTGCAATATGATCGTTGCAGATATTTTGTCCACCAACGCCTTGTCGCGGCGGGCCATCCTGCCGATGCCGCTTTCGAGCATCGTGCGGTGGGCCATCACCGAGGTAAAGCGTTCGTCGTAGAAAACCACCTCCTTGTCGGGCCACGCCCGCCGCAGGCGTCCGGCCAGCGGTTCGATGAACCTCCACGTCTCGGAGGGCGTGCCGTCCATCCGCGAGGGTTTTCCCACAACTATCGTACTAACGTCCTCCCGGGCGAAATATTTCGCCAGCCACGTCTCCAGCTCCTTCGTCGGAACCGTTTCCAGACCTCCGGCGATCAGGCGCAGGGGATCGCTCACGGCAATCCCCGTGCGCCGGGTCCCGTAGTCTATGGCAAGAATGCGGCCCAAATCAGAGGTTCAGCATTTTGAACAGCTTGCGGTAGGAGCACTCCTCATCGACCATCGCATGCAGCTCTTCGATCTTGACGCGCTCCTGCTGCATCGTGTCGCGGTGGCGGACCGTCACGGTGCCGTCCTCCAGCGTCTGTCCGTCAACCGTCACGCAGAACGGCGTGCCGATGGCGTCCTGACGGCGGTAACGCTTGCCGACGGAATCCTTCTCGTCGTAAACGACGTTGTAGTCGTATTTGAGCCGATCGACGATCTTCTGCGCCACCTCGGGCATGCCGTCCTTCTTGACCAGCGGCAGCACGGCAACCTTGATCGGGGCCAGTGCGGGCGGGAATTTCAGCACGACGCGCGAGTCGCCGCCTTCGAGCTGCTCCTCGGTGTAGGCCGCCGACATCACTTGCAGGAACATGCGGTCCACGCCGATCGAGGTCTCGACCACATAGGGGACATAGCTTTCGCCCGTCTCCGGATCGAAATACTGGATCTTCTTGCCGGAGAACTTCTGATGGCTGCCCAGGTCGAAATCCGTCCGCGAGTGGATGCCCTCGACCTCCTTGAAGCCGAACGGGAAGTTATACTCGATGTCCGTGGCGGCGTTGGCGTAGTGCGCCAGCTTGTCGTGGTCGTGGAAGCGGTAGTTGTCGTCGCCGAAACCCAGCGCACGGTGCCAGGCCATGCGGGTGTTCTTCCACTCGTTCCACCACCCCATCTCGGTCCCGGGGCGCACGAAGAACTGCATCTCCATCTGCTCGAACTCGCGCATGCGGAAGATGAACTGACGGGCCACGATCTCGTTGCGGAAAGCCTTGCCGATCTGCGCGATGCCGAACGGAATCTTCATGCGGCCGGTCTTCTGGACGTTCAGGAAGTTGACGAAGATACCCTGCGCCGTCTCGGGACGCAGGTAAATGGTGCTCGCGCCCTCGGACGTGGAGCCCATCTGCGTCGAGAACATCAGGTTGAACTGCCGCACCTCGGTCCAGTTGCGGGTGCCCGAGATCGGACAGGCGATCTCGCAGTCGATGATGATCTGGCGCAGTTCCGCGAGGTCGTTGGCGTTCAGCGCATCGGCGAACCGCTTGTGCACCTCGTCGCGTCTGGCTGCGGTCTCCGCCACACGGGGCGACGTTTCGCGGTATTTGAACTCGTCGAAATCGGCGCCGAAACGCTTGCGGGCCTTCTCGACCTCCTTTTCGATCTTCTCGTCCTGCTTGGCCAGCCACTCCTCGACCAGCACGTCGGCACGGTAGCGCTTCTTCGAATCCTTGTTGTCGATCAGCGGGTCGTTGAACGCCGCGACGTGTCCCGAAGCCTCCCAGGTCTTGGGGTGCATGAAGATCGCGGCGTCGATGCCGACGATGTTCTCGTGCAGTTTGACCATCGAATCCCACCAATAGCGCTTGATGTTGTTCTTCAGCTCCACGCCGTTCTGCCCGTAATCGTACACGGCGCCGAGTCCGTCGTATATCTCGCTCGAAGGGAATACGAAGCCGTACTCCTTGCAATGGGCGACAAGTTTCTTGAAAAGTTCTTCCTGAGTCATCGCAATCTGTTTTACTTTACTGATTTACCGAATTACAAAAGTACAAAATAAATAATAAAAGCCGCCGCCGATACGGATTTTATTTCTATATTTGTGCCGGCAGCCTGCGAGGGCCGCCGACATACGACGATAAAAAGCGCATCGGCTTTTTTCTTACGGGTGAAAATTGGACACTTTCGCTAAGCAGTAAGGAACAAAGGTTGGTGCTCTCGCTGTTTTTCAGCGTGGGCATATTCCATCATCCTACTGTTTAGGTCGTCCAATACCTCACCCGTGGATATGAAATGTTGCCTGCGCCTTTTGTTGCCGGGACGGAAACACATCCCTTAAACAAAATAAAAAATGAAAACAGCAAAATTCTTCATGGCCTTCATGGCCGCCGCGCTGCTCGCATCGTGCAGCGACAGCGACGAGGGTTATTCGGGCGATTTCGGGCAGATCAAGGTCCCGGACACCCGGCAACTGGAACAGACCGTCACGGCCGACGACACGCAGGCCGCCCGGGGCGTGACCTTCACGACCGAAGGGGCGTGGACCTCGACGATCGCCGAAAAGACCCGCGCCGAAGCCCCCGACTGGATCGGAATCTCGCCCGACCACGGCGACGCGGCAGGCAGCTACACGCTGAAAATCACCCTCGAATCCAACACGTCGGAAGCATCACGTTCGGCGACGATCGTCATCACGTGCGGCACGTCGAAGATCGAGATCACCGTCACGCAGGAGGGCTCGGACGACCCCATCGAACCGATGCCGGCCAACCGGATAACGCGCATCGAAAACTACTGGCAGACAATCCGGAACAGCGGCGATTCGGAGCCGGAGCGATGGACTTCGACCAGCCACTTCGCATACGACGATGCCGGACGCCTCACGAGTTACGAATGGGACGACACCCCGGAGAACACGGCCGATGTCATGGATGAAGTCCTCCGGATCAGCTATCCCGACGCCAAGACCCTGAAACTGTCCGCCGAAACGACGAAATCGCCCGAAAAGGGATCGTACACCGTCACGCTCGACGATGCAGGGCGCGCCGTCGCCGCCCGCAACGACAACGGTCCCGAACGCTGGACTTTCGCCTACGACGGCAACGGCCGCTGCAAAGAGTGCACATACAGCGGCGACGAATATCACTACTACCCGCGCACGGTCTGCCGCTGGAGCGGCAACGACCTCTCCGGTCTCGACATCTACCGGGAGCAGGGCCTCGATTTCAGCTACGAATTCGAATACCACACCGACCTGTCCAACACGCCTGCATTGTGTAATCTCGACCTCAACGCACTCCTGTTCGACGTATGTCCCGACATCGAGGACGCCGATTTCTTCATGGGGTCGGTACTTTCCGGAATCGGACGCCTGGGCAACCGCAGCGCCCATCTGACGAACAGCTATCCGGACGAGAGCATGTTCTCGGTCGAGCCATTACCCGACGGATCAATTATCAGTTTCAGAGCCCTGAACGAGCGGATCGAATGGAAGCAGGTCGATGGACGGATCACCGAGGTCATCTGGTCTCAGGAGGTGGAGTGTTTCCAGAAAAAAGACGGCAAGGAGACAGTCATCCCCGAACGGGGCTACAAGGAGACCGAAACGCACCGGATTTTCTATTGACGGACTTTCCTCCCGAAAACTGAACGGCGGTCTTACAAAGACCGCCGTTTATTTTACCCCCCCCCGGGAGACCTACCGCCCCATCAACCCTTCGCGGCGGAACGAAAAATCCCCCTCGCGGGCGATGATGATATGATCCAGCAGGCGGATGTCGAACAACTCCGCGGCGCGCGCGACCCGCTCGGTCAGCGCCTTGTCCTGCCCGCTCGCCTCGGGGGTGCCCGAAGGATGGTTGTGGATCAGGATCAGCTGCGTAGCGAGCAGCTCCAGCGCCCGTTTGACGATCAGCCGGTGATCGACCACCGTGCCCGTCACCCCGCCCTGGCTCACGCGCTGACGCTCGATGATGCGGTTCGACGAAGTGAGGTAAACCACCCAGCACTCCTCGTGGGCGAGGCGTTGCAGCTGCGGCCGGAACAGCCGCACCACGTCGTCGCTCGTCGCCACGGAATCGGCCTCCGCAGCCCGGTCCGCTGCCGCGCGGCGTCCGAACTCCGCGGCCGCCAACAGCAGCCGCGCCCGTTTCAATCCCAGTCCGCCGATCATGCGCAGGCGAGCTTCGGATTCCCCGGCGATACGCGCCGGCGAACCGTCGTAAGCCTCCAGCAACGCCCGGGCCGCCTGCCCGTCCTCGGTGAGCAGGGTCAGCAGCTCGGCATCGTCCAAAGCCTCCACACCCCGTGCGGCCATTTTATCGTGGATATTTTTCATGGGCTCTCAGACGATCGACCTTGTCCAACAGCGAGGCGCACTGTTCGTCGCTCAGATACTGCGCCACGGAGAACGACGCATGCTGCTCGGCCTCCTTTTTCGACTCCCCGGCGCCGTGTCCCACCTCCATGTCGTCGATCAGCACCGTACAGCAGAACACCGGGTGGTTCGACGCATACTCCTTGTCGTGCTCCGTGCGGAACTCGATCCGGTGGCGGTTCTTCTGGCTCCACTCGATCAGGCGGCTTTTGAAATCGGTCTCCGACTCGGTAAGCTCCTCCAAATCCAGAAACCGCAGGTAAATATCGTTGATCAGCAGGCGGTTGACGAACTCATACCCCTGATCCAGATAGACCGCCCCCATCATCGCCTCGAAGGCGTCGCCGTAGATATGCTTCTGAGAGATGCCCGCCCCGCCGTTCGAGATCACGTGGACATCCAGCCCCAGTTTCACCGCCAGCGCATTGAGCGACTGGCGCGAGACGATCTTCGACCGCAGCTGGGTCATGAACCCCTCGTCGCGGTCGGGGTATTCGATGAAGAGATAGTCCGAAGTCACGGCCTCGATCACCGCGTCGCCCAGATACTCCAGGCGCTCGTTGTTGATCGAACGGCCGTCCTCCAAAACCAAAGAAGCTGACTTGTGAATCAAAGCCAGCTTGTAAAGTTCGATGTTGTGCGGAATGAATCCGAACAGATCATCGACAATTCTGTAATACGCCCGGTCACGCCCGTAATTCCGCCGCAGCGGACGCAATAGAAAATCAATCACGGCAACGGGTCGTCAACGGGGTTAGAGCTTGCGGAAAATGATCGTCGAGTTATGACCGCCGAATCCGAACGTGTTGCTCAGCGCGCATTTCACATCGCGTTTCTGCGCCTTGTTGAGCGTCAGGTTCAGCTTCGGGTCGATCCCGGGATCGAGGTTCTCGCAGTTGATCGTGGGGGGCACCACGCCGTGCGTCATCGCAAAGATGCAGGCCAGGGCCTCGACGGCTCCGGCGGCACCCAGCAGGTGGCCCGTCATCGACTTGGTCGAGGAGATGTTGACATCGTACACGTGCTCGCCCAGAACGCCCGCTACGGCTTTCAGCTCGGGAATGTCGCCCGCAGGGGTCGAGGTTCCGTGCACGTTCACATAGTCGATATCCTCGGGTTTGATGCCGGCGTCCTTGATGGCGTCGCGCATCGCCTTCATGGCACCCTTGCCCTCGGGGTGGGGAGCCGTGAAGTGGTAGGCGTCGGCCGAAGCGCCTCCGCCGACGACCTCGCAGTAGATCTTCGCACCGCGCGCCTTGGCGTGCTCATACTCCTCGAGGATCAGCGCCCCGGCGCCCTCGCCGATCACGAATCCGTCGCGGTCCTTGTCGAAAGGACGCGAAGCGTGCTGCGGATCGTCGTTGCGCGTCGAAAGCGCCTGCATGGAGTTGAAGCCGCCGACCGAAGGCTCGTTGACCGCAGCCTCCGAACCGCCCGCCACCATCACGTCGGCCTTGCCGTAGCGGATGGCGTCGAAAGCGGCCATGATGCCGTGGTTCGACGAAGCGCAGGCCGACACGGTGCAGTAGTTCGGCCCCATGAAGCCGTACTTCATGGAGATGAAACCGGCAGCGATGTCGGAGATCATGCGGGGAATAAAGAATGGGCTAAACCGCGGGGTTCCGTCCCCGGCGGCCCAGCCCAGACACTCATCGAAGAAAGATTTGATTCCTCCGATGCCCGAGCTCCAAATGACACCCACCTGCTCCTTATCGACCTTGTCGAGATCGAGGGCCGAATCCTCCACGGCCTGCGTGGCGGCGATCAGGGCATACTGGGTGAACAGGTCGTATTTGCGAACCTCCTTGCGGTCGAAATACTGAGCCGGGTCGTAATTCTTTACTTCACAAGCGAATTGGGTCTTAAACTTTTCGGCATTGAAATGAGTAATCGGTGCGGCACCGCTGACTCCCTTCTCCAGATTCGAAAAAAACTCCTCTATATTATTACCGAGCGGGTTGATCGTACCGATGCCCGTAACAACTACTCTTCTTCCTGTCATAAATTTAAGGCTTTGTTGGCCGTGAACGAAATTCTAAAAGAAAAAATTATTTCTTGTGCTCCTCGATGTACTTGATGGCGTCACCTACGGTAGCGATCTTCTCAGCGTCCTCATCCGGGATCTGGATATCGAAAGCCTTCTCGAACTCCATGATCAGCTCTACGGTGTCGAGCGAGTCTGCGCCCAGGTGGTTGGTGAAGCTTGCTTCGGGTACTACCTCCGACTCCTTGACACCCAGTTTGTCGACGATGATCTCGACAACTTTTGATTGAACTTCTGACATAATTTTAATTTTTTAGTTAAACAATTATTTGGAAATAGTTCATATACATTTCCAGAGCAATTTTGCGCAAAAGTAACACTTTTTTTATTACTTTTGACAAAACGGCCCGATTTTTTATTCACAACTTTTTCGACATTTAGCACAAAATTTTAATTAATACGTTCAAAACCATATCCTTATGAAATTGCTTCTGATCTCGAATTCGACCAATGCCGGCGAAGAATATCTGCGTTATCCGCTGCCCGAAATAGGCCGGTTTCTCGACGGGGTGCGCGAAGCGGTCTTCGTGCCCTATGCCGCGGTCACCTTCTCCTACGCCGAATACGAGAAGAAGGTGCAGGCGCGTTTCGCCGAACTCGGCATCCGCGTCCGCTCGGTCCACCGGGCCAAAGACCCCGCCGCGCTGATCCGCACGGCCGAAGCCGTCTGCGTGGGCGGCGGCAACACCTTCGCCCTGGCCAAAAAGATGCAGCAGCAGGGGCTGATGAAAGCCATCCTCCGCAAAATCAAGGCCGGAACCCCCTACGTAGGATGGTCCGCCGGCAGCAACGTCTGCTGTCCGACGATCTGCACCACCAACGATATGCCCATCGTGGAGCCCGAATCGTTCGGGGCCATCGGGGCCGTGAAGTTCCAGATCAACCCCCACTACCTCGACGCCAACCCCGCGGGACACGCGGGCGAGACGCGCGAGCAGCGCATTCTGGAGTACATCGAAGCCAATCCGCGCCGCTGGGTGGCCGGACTGCGCGAAGGGTGCATGCTGCGGCTGGAGAACGGGAAACTGGAGCTGATCGGCAAACGCCCGATGCGGATGTTCCGCAAGGGTGTCGAAACGTTCGAGGTCGAACCCGGCGGCGATCTCTCTTTTTTATTATAAAATAGGTATATCCGCTATGAAAGTACTGATTGCGGGCATGGGCCTCATCGGAGGCTCGTTCGCCCTGGCCCTGCGCGACCACGAACTCGCGGAGGAGATACTCGGGGTGGAGAACTCCGAAGAACACGCCGCCGAAGCCCTGCAACTGGGGCTGGCGGACCGCATGGTGACGTTCGAAGAGGGCGTCGCCGAGGCGGATCTCGTGGTGCTGGCCACCCCCGCCGACACCATTCCGCTGATGGCCGTCAAGGCCCTCAACCGCGTGAACGACAAGCAGGTGGTGATGGACATGGGTTCGATCAAAAGCGAGCTGTGCGAGGTGATCTCGATGCACGCGCACCGCGGGCGCTTCGTCGCCGCACACCCGATGTGGGGCACGGAGTACAGCGGCCCGAAAGCCGCTCAGCGGGGCGCCTTCACGGGGCGCAGCGTCGTGCTGTGCGACACCGTCCGCAGCGACAAGGACGCGCTGGCGGTCGTCGAGCGGATCTTCCGCACGCTGGGCTGCCCGGCGGTCTACATGGACCCCGAGGAACACGACCTGCACGCAGCCTACGTTTCGCACATCTCGCATGTCACGTCGTTCGCGCTGGCCCTCACGGTGCTCGAAAAGGAGCGCGAGGAGCGCCACATCTTCGACCTGGCGGGCGGCGGTTTCGAGAGCACGGTGCGTCTGGCCAAGAGTTCCGCGGCGACGTGGGTGCCGATCCTGCTGCAAAACAAGTACAACGTGCTGGATGTCCTGCGCGAGCACATCCACCAGTTGCAGATCATGCGCCGGATGCTCGAACGCGACGACGCCGAGGGGCTGAAAAACGCCATGGAGCGCGCCAACACCATTCAACGCATCATCCATTGACGACGACGGCCGAAACGGGACAGGCCGGCGAGCGGGCCGCGACCGAACACCTCCGCCGCGAGGGGTACGACATCCGCGCCCTCAACTGGCGGCAGGGCCGCTACGAACTGGACATCGTGGCCCTGAAAGAGGGCGTGCTTCACTTCGTGGAGGTCAAAACCCGCCGGGCGGGATCGCTCACGCCGCCCGAAGCGGCCGCCACGCAGCGGAAATTCCGGGCCCTGAGCCGCGCCGCCGAATGCTACCTGCGCACGACGGGCTGGGAGGGCGAAGTGCAGTTCGACCTGGCTGCGGCCGAGGCGTTTCCCGACGGAACGGTCCGCGTCGAGCTGATCGAAAATGCGCTGGAATACAACTGGTAATTTTGCAGTTCCGACAAATTGTGCTATCTTTGCCGGACTGAAAAAAGAACTTCCTGACGCTGAGCCGCGAACGGCCGGGGCACAGGGAACAAGAAACTGAAAACCTCAACACCGTAAATACCGATGTGGTTCTATAATTTCGGTCTGCTTCTCTATGTATGGGCCATACGCCTCGTAGCGCCGCGTCATCAGAAGGCCCGGCTCTGGCTCGAAGGCCGCAAAGACCTTTTCCGCCGCATGCGGGAAGCAATCGACCCCTCCGCCCGGATCGTCTGGGTGCATGTCGCGTCGCTCGGGGAGTTCGAGCAGGGACGCCCCATCATCGAACAGATCCGCAAGACCCGTCCCGAATACAAGATCCTCGTCACCTTCTTCTCGCCCTCGGGCTACGAGATCCGCAAGAACTACAAGGGCGCCGACTACATCTTCTACCTGCCGCTCGACACGCCGCGCAACGCCCGCCGGTTCCTCGACATCGCCCGTCCCGAAATCGCAATCTTCGTCAAATACGAATACTGGCTCAACCTGTTGCGCGAACTGCGCCGCCGCAAGGTCCGCACCTACGTCGTGTCGGCCATCTTCCGGCGCAATTCGGTCTTCTTCCGCCCCTACGGCGGCATGTGGCGGCAGGCGCTGGAGTCGTTCGACGTGATGTTCGTGCAGAACGAGGAGTCGAAAAAACTGCTGGCGACGCTCGGATTCGACAACGTGCTGGTGGCCGGCGACACGCGCTTCGACCGCGTCGCCGAGATCGCCCGGACGGCCAAGCAGATAGATGTCATCGAACGCTTCAAGGCCGACGACCGGCTGTTCGTCGCAGGCTCCACGTGGGAGCCCGACGAAGAGCTGCTGATCCGGCTGATCAACGACAATCCCTGCGTGAAATTCGTCGTCGCGCCTCACGAGATGGACGAGGGGCGCATCGCGCACCTGATGTCCGAGATCAAGGGCGGCGCGCTGCGCTACACGCAATGCACGCCCCGCACCTCGTACGGGTCGCGCCAGGTGCTGATCCTCGACACCGTGGGCATCCTCGCATCGGTCTACGGCTACGCCACATGGAGCTACATCGGCGGCGGATTCGGCGTCGGCATCCACAATACGCTCGAAGCCGCGACGTTCGGCCTTCCGGTGGCATTCGGTCCCAATTACCAGAAATTCAAGGAGGCCCGCGATTTGGTGACGCTCGGCGCGGCGCGTTCGGTCGCCGACTACGAGCAGCTGCGGGCGTGGTTCGTCCCCCTGCGCGACAACGAAGAGTTCCTCCAGAAGACCAGCCGCATCGCCAAGGACTACACCACGCGCCATCAGGGTGCGACGGACATCATCGTCAAGACGATCTTCCACTGATCCGGCAATCTCCGAAAAAACGTGCAGCCTCCACGAAGGAGGCTGCACGTTTCATTTTCAATCGGCGTCCGGAGCCGGAGAATCACTCGTAAAATAGAGCGATTCGCAATGCTTTTTCAACTCCTTCCACGGATAATAGGGACCTCCGGGGATCGGCAGCCGGGCGTCGCGCTCGTTGTGCAGCACGCGGACCCGCACATCGCCCGTCGCGGGATTGCGGAAGAAGACGAACTGGATGTTGGTGCCCATCGGCGTCACGGTCTGGGCATTCCACACCGCGGCAACGTCGTCGAGCGACTCCACGCGCGTCGAAGCACCCTCGACGCCCAGCAGGGCCAGCAGCGGCGTTATGCAGGTGTCGTGCCCGAAGCGCAGCGAAGCCGAGAGGTCCGACTCACCCCGGACGACCTCGTCGGCCGTCTCGACGATGTTGCGCAGCAACGCCCCGGCATCGGCGACGATCGGGTCCCCGAAGCGGGCCGAGGGCCCCATCTGCATATAGCGAAGGGCGTTCTCGCACTCCCAGAGCGAGTAGAGCTCCTCGTCGGTAAAGATGTCGTAGAAGGGTTCGATGCCCAGGTGGCTAACGTCCTGGACGATGCTGGCGAGCATGTAAAGATCCTGCATCAGCTCCAGCGGCTCGGCGACCGCCCGGGGATCGGTGACCAGCGACCGCACCAGACGGTCGGGGTTCAGCCGCGCACGGCTCAGGCTGTCGGCGACCGCCGCAACCGCCTTGCGGGCAAGCACCAGCGAATTCCCCCGCGCCATATAGTCGAGATAGCGGCCGCTCGCGTCGCGGGTGGTCGTGATCGCCGGATTCAGCTCTTTGAGACGTTCGTTGAAGGCCGCCATGCTCAGGATGCAGCGCGGCACGAGCGTCGAACGGCTCTCGACGCGGCACACGCGGCCGCCGTCGGTCGAGAAGACCTCGGGCCAGGCCGCATACATGCGCTCGGCGATGCCCCGGTGCTCGGCCGTTCCGCGGGGCGAAAGGTCCCCGTAACGCAAGTACGCATCTGCGGCCAGCGCCTCGACCTTCGCCAAGACCTCCTGTCCCTTAGGTGTCAGTTTGCCGGCCTCGGAGGCTTGCAGCAGAACGCCGAGGGGCCGGTCGTACGCCTTCTCCGAGGAGTGGTAGCGGCTGCCGTGACGGCCGTAATGGCTGATGTAGAAAGGTTCGTAGCCCGCGGGAACCGGCGCCGCGGGACCGGGCAGGTATTCGTAGGAGCGGTAGATGCCCGCCGAGCGTTCGGGATGCGCGGCGAACTCGGCAGGGGTGGGCTGCGCCGCAGCGCAGATCGCGACCAGCAGCGACAACGCCAGCAGCCGGGTTTTCAGGGTAAAGTATCTCATAATCAGCATTTGTTGGTCATTATCCGGAGCACGAGCCGGTCGGTCTCATCCATGCCCTCGCGGCCGATGGCCGTCAGATTGCGGATGCAGCGGTCCACATCCTCCTCGATGATGCCCTCGACGGAACTGACACAGCGGCCGTCCATAGCCATCATCGCCGAGAGCACGGCCGTCGAGACGCCGCTCGTGAGTTTCATCGCACAGCTGGGCTTGGCGCCGTCGCAGATCATCCCCGTCAGGTTGGCAATCATGTTCTTCACCGCTGCGGCCGCCTGTTCGTAACCGCCGCCCATCAGGTAGGTGATGCCGCAGCTCGAACCCGTCGCCGCCACCACGCAGCCGCACAGGGCCGACAGCCGTCCGAGGCTCTGCTTGATATAAATCACCGTCAGGTGGCTCAGCGCCAGCGCCCGGATCGTCTGCTCCTCCGAGGCATGCACTTCGTCGGCATAGACCGCCACGGGAAGCGTCGCGGCGATGCCCTGATTGCCGCTGCCCGAGTTGCTCATCACGGGGATCATCGCCCCGGCCATCCGGGCGTCGCAGGCCGCCGAGGTGTAGGAGAGAATCCGCGTGAAGAGGCTGTCGCCCATCACTTTCCGCTCCCGGTCGCAGCGCAGCGTGCGGCCCACGCAGTGGCCGTACTCCCCGGCCAGCGACCGTTCGGCGGCGGCCATGTTCAGACGGCGGGTTTCAAGGATGAAGCGCAGCTCTTCCACGGGCGAGGTCATGGCGAAATCCCACACCCGGGCCAGGGTCAGGGGCACCTCCCCCGCCTCCTCGTCGCATCCCGCCGGGGTCCGCTTGTCGAACAACACCTCGCCGTCGCGGCTCACGAAGACGAAATCCGTATGCCCGCCGGCAATGACCGCCACGGCCCGATGCCCGGCGGCTTCGACCTCCGCCTCGATGTAGAGCTTTTCGCAGACGCCCTCTTTCAATCCGATCGAGATGCATCGCCGGCCGATCATCTCCCGGCCGCGTTCCACGGCCTCCGGCGTCACGTCGCGCAACACCTCCAGCCGGTATTCCGAACGGCCGATCAAAGCCCCGAGAGCCACGGCGATCGGCAGTCCGATCATCCCCGTTCCGGGAATCCCGACGCCCATAGCGTTCTTGAGGATGTTGGCGCTCAGGCGCACGGCGATCCTTTCGGGCCCGGCGCCCAGCGTCTCCGCGGCGCGCGCCGTACACAGCGCCACGGCGATCGGCTCGGTGCACCCGATGGCGGGCACCACCTCGCGGTTGATGAGATCTATGATTCTGCGTCGTTCGGATAAAGACAGCATAGCGGGTTATTCTTAGAATATGACAAATGGAAGCGCCGTTACGGCAGCGACATCAAAGATAGCGATTTTTCACTATTTTTGTCAACAGACAACGAACCGAATCATGGAAAATCCGAAAAACCGCAAGTGGAAAGTCCTCACGAGCGAATACCTCGCGCGCGAACCGTGGTTCACGGTCCGCCACGAGAGCCTCGAACTGCCCGACGGACGCCGCATTCCCGACTATTACGTCCTCGAATACCCCGACTGGATCAACGTCATCGCCATCACGCGCGACGGACGCTTCGTCTTCATCGACCAATACCGTCACGGCCTCGGAGAGACCTCCTACGAGATACCCGCCGGCGTGTCGGAACCCTCCGACGGGTCGATGCTCGCCGCGGCACAGCGCGAACTGGCCGAAGAGACGGGCTACGGCGGCGGCGAATGGCGGCTGCTCATGACCGTCTCGGCCAATCCCGCGACGCAGAACAACCTCACCCACTGCTTCCTCGCCACGGGAGTCGGGCGGATCGGCGAACAGCACCTCGACCCGACGGAGGACCTGCGCGTGCATCTCCTGACGCGCGCAGAGGTGCTGGAGCTGCTGCGCGGCGACCGCATCCGGCAGGCCCTGATGACCGCGCCGCTGTGGCGATACTTCGCCGAAAACCCCGCTCCGCCCGAAGAACCCCGGGAGGAGTGACGGCCCGATGAAAAAGGAGCGGCCCCTCGGGGACCGCTCCTTGCGTTTCGGAGACCGGACGGCTATTTGCCGACGGTCTGGGCCAACGCCGCGAAGCAACGCGACGGATCGAGCCCGAGGGCGGCCATCAGCTCCGCTTCGGGAAGGCTGCCGCGCGTGATCGAACGCAGACCGTGGCCCGCCGTGTACAGATTGACGTTCTCGGCATACCCCGCGGCATCCTGCCCGCAGAGGTAGCGGACGTGCTCCACCGGAATGTTCTTCCCGTCGTAGACCGAAAGGTCGGCGACATAGACCAGATTCAGGGGCGCCTTGAAGACGAAATCCTGCATTCCGGCCAGTTTGCGGAGATCGCCCTCGGCGACGCGCACGAGTTTGTGCGCCCGGGCATCGTAGGCATACGCGCCCTCGGCGAAGAAGGCGTAGACGCGGATCGGATAGAGCGCCAGCGCCGAAGGAGCCGTCAGACGCCCCTGGTCCGGACGGTTGATGCCGGCGGCGGCCCACATCACGCCCGAAAGCTCCTCGAGCGTCAGCGGCTCGGCGCTGTACTCGCGCCACGAACGGCGGGCGGCCAACGCCTGACCGACGGGCGCTCCGCCCACCGTATCGGGGGCCGAAAGGACGATCTCGGGGCCGTGTTTCACTTCGGTCCGGGTCTCCGCGGCCTTTTGGGCCGACGGGACGCCTCCGCACGCCGCCAGCAGCAGCGCGGCACAGGCAAACAGTTTCGTTTTCATAGTCTTGCGTTTTTTTCGGTTCCCGGCAAAAATAATGCACGCGGAGCACAATAGCAAATTTATCCGCACGCATTCCTCGACGAAGCGATCCCGGCGGCGATCCCCGCACGGAAACAGCGGTCCGAAAGCCCGATTCCGCAAAACACACCCCGAAGCGCGGGATTTTTTCGTAACTTTGCCCGCATGAAACCCGAAACCATCCATACCGTCGTCTTTTCGCCGACGGGAACCTCGAAAAAAATCGCCGCGGCCGTGGCCCGGGCCATCGCCTCCGCGACCGGAACCGCCGCATCCGTCCCGCTGAAAACCATCGACCTGACGCACTCGGCCGGGCAACCCGCAACGCTCCCCGCCGACACCGTGGCCGTGATCGCCGCCCCGGTTTACGGAGGCCGCGTCGCCCCGACGGCCGTGAAGCGGTTCGAAACGCTCCGGGGCGAAGGCACTCCCGCCGTCGTCATCGCCGTCTACGGCAACCGGGCTTTCGAAAAGGCCGTCGCGGAGTTGGCCGGACTGGCCTCACGGCAGGGATTCGTCCCGGTGGCCGCCGGGGCTTTCGTCGGGGAGCATTCGTACAGCACCCCCGAAACGCCCGTCGCCGCAGGACGCCCCGATGCGCAGGACCTCGCAGATGCCGAGGCGTTCGGCGCCGCGGTGCGCGAAAAACTCGCCGCCGGGAACCTCACGCCGGTCGATGCCGCCGGGCTGAAAGACGTGCGGACACCGCTGCTGCCGATGCTGCGGTTCATCCGCTTCGTGCTGGGCTACCGCCGCCGGCAGCGGAAAAATCCCGTCGTCTATCTGCCCGCAGGCAATGCCGACCTCTGCACCCGTTGCGGCCGCTGTGCGGCGATCTGTCCCACGCAAGCCATCGCCCGCGGCGACGAAACGCACACCGATCCGGCGCGCTGCATCCGCTGCTGCGCCTGCGTCAAGGGATGCCCGGTCGGAGCGCGGAGTTTCCACACTCCCTTCGCCGCAACCCTCGCACGCAACTTCGCCCGGCGCAAACCGCCCGTAACCCGCTTATAGAACATGATCGAACGCATCGAATCCCCGGCGCCCGCCGAACTGGAAGCCCTGACCGATCTGTGGGAGCGGTCGGTACGCGCCACGCACGACTTCCTCGCCCCGGAGGACATCGCCTTTTTCCGCCGCATGGTGCGCGAGGAGGCGCTTCCGGGCGTGGAGGAGCTCCACGTGATCCGGGACGAAAAAAACGGCTTCGCAGCCTTTGCGGGCGTCGAAGCCGGAAAACTCGAAATGCTGTTCGTCGCGCCCGAAAAGCGCGGGAGAGGTTTGGGGCGCGAACTCGTGGAATATCTCGTCGCCCGCCGCGGCGTGCGGCGCGTGGATGTCAACGAGCAGAACGCGCAGGCCGCGGGATTCTATGCCCGGATGGGTTTCCGCGTCGTTTCGCGCAGCGAAACGGACCCCTCGGGCCGCCCCTACCCCATTCTCCACCTGTCGCTTTAAGCCCGGATCAACACCGTCACGGACATCGGCCCGTGGGCGCCGAAGACCAACGCCTGTTCGATGTCGGCGGTCTTCGAAGGCCCCGACATGAAACACCCGTAGCCGAAATCGTCCACCTCGGGACGCACGACCGCCTCGTGCATGGTGTCCACGATCGCATCCTTCGGGATGACGATCACGAGGGCCGTGGCCCCGAAATAGAGGGCTTTGTGGCGGATGTCCTGCGCGATCCACACCGCGCCGTTTTCCGCGACGCCGAACGCCCCTTTCACGACGCCCAGATCGACATCGACCAGTTCGCGCGCATCCTCCACGGCATCGGGGTCGAGCGTGGCGACGCTCAGTTCGGGCATCGCCGAAGCGATCGTCCGCGCATCGGGATAACAACGGCGGACCGCCTCGTCGAGGGTTTCGCCCGGCAGCATCCGCACCGCCCGGCCGCCGGCGGCTTCGAGCCGTTCGGCGAACATAGCCGCGGGGTCGTCGAAGCGCTGGGGCGTGAAACCCGGCGCAGGATAGGGATATTCGGGCATCCCGTCGGCCGAAAGTTTTTTCAATATGATCTCTTTGCTATTCATTGTCTTGCTTTTTTCACCGGCTTTTCATCGCACGGTCGTTATCGCCGCCTCCGGCGTCGTTTACAAATCCGACCTACCCCTAAATCCCCTCCTCAGGAGGGGACTTGGTACCGCCATGCGGCAAGGAGCGTTGCGGACAGCCTTGCTACTTATTCGCCTTTTTCCACCATCCATTGAAAGTCTTCGGTGCGAAAGGCGGCATGGCACGGCCGGGGGCGCTCCACGGGTTGAGCCCGTTTTCGAGCACGAAGCGCGGGAGCTTCTCCGCCGCACGGGCCAGGGCGATGCCGCCGTAGAATCGCCTCCGCCCGCCCATGACGAAGTCCATGCCCTTGACCGAGAGTTTCTTCACCGGATCGGCCAGGTGCATCCCGTCCAGCTGCTGCCGCCACATGTAGATCTGCTCCCCGAGGTCGATCTGCGCCGGGCAGACATCCGAACAGGAGTAGCAGAGCGAGCAGGCCGAGACGTTGCCGTGGTGGAGCTTCGGCGAACGCAGCATCCCGAGGTTGATGCCCAGCGGCCCGGGGATGAAATAGGAATAGGTATAGCCTCCCGAACGGCGGTAAACCGGGCAGGTGTTCATGCAGGCCCCGCAGCGGAGGCACTTGAGCATGTTGCGGTGCGCGACGTCGGCCAGCCATTCCGAACGGCCGTTATCGACCAGAATGACGTGAATCCGTTTCCCCGGGGCGGGACGGCGGTAGAGCGAGGTGTAGCTCGTGACAGGCTGTCCGGTGCCCGAACGCGCCAGCAGGCGCGTGAAGACCGCCAGCGCCTCCATGTCGGGGATCACCTTCTCGATCCCCATGATGGCGATATGCAGGTCGGCGAACGAGGTGCCCAGATCGGCGTTGCCCTCGTTGGTGCAGACGGCCAGCGCCCCCGTGGAGGCCACGGCGAAATTGACGCCCGTCATCGAAACGTCGGCCCCGAGGAACTTCGGCCGCAGGGCCCTGCGGGCCGCGTGGGTCAGGTAGGTGGGATCGCTGTTGCCCGGTTCGGTGCCCATCTCGCGCTCGAAAAGAGCCCCGACCTCCTCGCGCCGCACGGCGATCGCAGGCAGGACGATGTGGCTGGGCGGCCGGTGCAACAGCTGCATGATCCGCTCCCCGAGGTCGCTCTCCACGGCATCTATGCCCCGTTCGTGCAGGTAGGGCGTCAACCCGCACTCCTCCGAGAGCATCGACTTGCTCTTGATGAGGTTCGTGCCCCCGTGCTCGCGGACCAACTGCCAGACGATCTCGTTCATCTCGGCGGCGTCCTTCGCCCAATGGACCGTCATGCCGTTGGCCGAGGCATTGCGCTCGAACTCGCAGAGGTAGTGCCCCAGGCGGCTCAAGGTGTGGCGTTTGATCTCCGACGACCGGCGCCGCAGCTCCTCCCACTCGGGAACCGTCATCATCATCCGGTCGCGCTTCTCGCGCACGGCGTACAGCGCCTTGTCGTGCCAGGCCATGCGTTCGGCGTCGGCGACGAACCGTTTCGCGGCTTTGGAATGGGTGCTCATAACTTCGAATTGAGGATTTCAACGATATGGAGGGTCTTCACCGGCAGTTTCTCGCGGTCGATGATCCCCTGCATGTGCATCAGGCACGACGAATCGGCCCCGGTGATGTACTCGGCCCCGGTGTCGATGTGCCGCCGGACCTTAGCGCGCCCCATAGCCACCGACACGGCGTTCTCCTCGACGGAGAACATCCCGCCGAAGCCGCAGCACTCGTCCCGCCGCTCGGGCTCCATGACCTCGACGCCCTCGACCAGCGCCAGCAGGTCGCGGAGTTTCGACCGAAGGGGCACGTTCATCTCGCTGGGCGACGAGAGCCCCATCTTGCGCACCCCGTGGCAGGAATTGTGCAGGCTCACTCGGTGCGGGAAACGGGCGTCCAACCGCGCAGGCTTCACCACGTCGTGCAGGAACTCGCAAATCTCCCAGATGCGCGCATCGACGCACGCATGCTCCCTGTAATTGTCCAGCAGCCGCGGGTAGCCCTCGCGCACGAAGACCACGCAGCTGGCCGACGGACCCACGACGTAATCGTATTTTTCGAACAGCGCGTTCATGCGTTCCGCCAGCGCCTTGGCGTCCTTTTCGAACCCCGCATTGGCCATCGGCTGACCGCAGCAGGTCTGGTCCAGCGGGTATTCGACCTCGCAGCCGACCTTGTGCAGCAGTTCGTACGACGCCCGGCCCACCTGGGGATACACCGCATTGACGTAACAGGGAATGAACAATCCGACCTTCATTCGTTTTTCCATTTTAATGCCGGCCCGAACCCCACCGAAGATACGGATTTTTTCCGGGATTCGTGCATCGGCAATGACTTTCCGTCCGCTAAATTACAAAAAAAGAGGGCCCGGTATCCCGGTCCCTCCCGTTTCGGGTGCATTTTTCACTTGATCTCGATCCGTCGGGCGGCGGCAGCGGCCTCCGTCACCTTGCGTTTCGGGATCTCGATGGTCATCACGCCGTTCTCGACCTTGGCCGAGATCTTGTCGCGCTCGACGTTGTCGGGCAGCAGCAGGCTCTGCTGGAACTGCGTGTAGGAAAACTCCCGGCGCAGGTAAGTGCCCTTATGCTCCTTGTCCTCCTCCTTGGACTCGTTCTTCTTCTCCATCGAGATGATCAGTTCGTTGTCCTCGTTGAGATGAACCTTGAAATCCTCCTTGGTCATGCCCGGAGCAGCCACTTCGACCTTGTATTCGTCGTCGTTCTCCAGGATGTTGACGGCCGGAGCCGTGGCGTTGCGGCGCTCTACGAGCCAATCGTTGCCCAGAAAATCGTTGAAAATGCTCGGCAGCCAGTTCTGATTACGTCTTGCAGGTACCATAGTTTTGTCCTCCTTGAATTATTTTGGTTTAACATTCGTTTCCTTTCGCCCGCCCCCTCCGGAGCGGATTCATCCCTATACGGTCAAATCCTGTGCCATGCACGAAAGAATGATAAAATGTCACGAATTGTCACAAATACTGAAAAAATGTCCTGACAGAACGACATTGCGGCGACATTTGTTTACATTTGCGACATGGACCAAGAATCGACATTCCGGCAGGCGGTGCCCCGCGAGGCGCCCCTCATCATGCAGATCATCCGGCAGGCGCAGGCCCGGATGCGTGCGGCAGGCAGCAGCCAATGGCAGGACGGGTATCCCGCCCCGGGACATATCTCGGCGGACATCGGCCGCGGCTGCGGCTATGTGCTGTGCAGGCCCGGCGTCAGGGAATGCCGTGCGATCATCGCCTACGGCGCGGTGGCGTTCGACGGAGAACCGGCCTACGAGGCCCTCGAAGGCGAATGGCTCACCGACGGGCCTTACGTAGTGGTACACCGCATGGCCGTCGCCGACGGCGAATGCGGCAAGGGCGTGGCGGCGGAGTTCCTGCGCCATGCAGAGGAGATGGCCCGGGAACGTGGCATCGGCGCATTCCGCATCGACACCAACCATGACAACCGTCCCATGCTGCGGCTGCTCGAACGCATGGGATTCACCTTCTGCGGAAAGGTCGTCTACCGGAGCGGCAAACGGCTGGCGTTCGAGAAGAGGCTCTGAGCGGGAAAGCTCCGCGGGCAGCCATCACAGCGCGGTGCGGCGCGGCCAAGCGTGAGCCGGGCACGCAACCGGGCGTGTAGCCGGGCAAGACCGATACCCCGCGGCGCAGACTATATGCCGAGCGGATCGGCCGGTGCGGGACGCGCGGTGACGATGCTGTCAACGACGAATTTCGTGAAACCCCGCCAGGGCAGCGCACCGAAATACTCCCGGTAGTGCAGTTCGAGGGTCTTGCCGCCTTGCAACATCAGTTCGCGGGCGAGCGCCTCGTCCTCGACCGAAAATTCGAACTCATAGGACTGGATCGACCCGGCGGCCTTCGAACGGATGCCCGTCTGGATCAGTTTGCCTTCGTAAGTCTTGAAAACGAGTCCCTTGTAAACGACGTAGTTCAGTTCCCCGCTCTTCACGCCTTCGCCGAAGACGAAATAGAAGCGGAAATAGAAGAACACGGCCAGCCCGACGGCAAGCAGGACCGTGATGATGCCCCAATATTTTTTCATAACTCTTTTGTTCGGCCGCACGCGGCGGCAATCATTCGCAAAGGTAACAAAAAGCGGAACCGTTTCAAAACCCAATCGCGGCCAATGCGACAAAACGTTACGGCTAATAAACGTGTCGTTACGACACCAAAGGTAACAAAAAGCGCGGCTGTTCCAAAACCGAATCGTATCTTTGCAGAAAACATCGATCATGGTCTGGGAAACGATCGGCATAACAACGGAGGCGGGCGAAACGGTGCGGGCACAGGCGCCCGTGATCATCTCGGCGAGCCGTGCCACGGACATTCCGGCATTCTATGCCGACTGGTTTTTCGACCGGCTGGAAAAGGGGTATTCAGTCTGGACGAACCCTTTCAACGGTGTAAAATCATATATCTCCTACGCCCGGACACGACTGATCGTTTTCTGGTCGAAGAATCCCCGCCCGCTGCTTCCGCATCTGGGAAAACTGCGCGAAAAGGGCATCCGCTGCTACCTCCACTACACGCTCAACGACTACGAAGCCGAAGGTCTCGAACGTGGCGTACCGCCGCTCGACGAACGGATCGAAACCTTCCTCCGGTTCTCTGAACTGTTGGGCAAAGAGCTGGTCATCTGGCGGTTCGACCCCCTGGTCCTGACCGAGCGAACCGGCGTGGAGGAGCTGTTGCGCAAAGCGGAACGGATCGGCGACAGGCTCCGCGGGCATACCGAGAAACTGGTTTTCAGCTTCGCGGACATCCGCGACTACCGCAATGTGGAGAGCCGGCTGCGGCGGAATGCCCTCCCCTGCCGTGAGTTCGACGAACGGCAAATGCTCGGCATGGCAGCCGGACTGGCGGAACTGAACGAAAAGTGGAATTACACGTTGGCCACATGCGGCGAACGAATCGACCTGTCGCAGTTCGGCGTCCGGCGCAACAAATGTATCGACGACGAACTGATCGTCCGCAAATTCTCCGACGATCCACTCCTGACGGACTTTCTGGGCGTAAGCCGCGAGGGATTGCCCGGAGTGGGAACAGCCGTCCGGAAAAGCCTGAAAGACAAAGGGCAACGGCCCTTCTGCGGCTGTGTCGCCAGCAAGGACATCGGCGAATACGACACCTGCCCGCACGGGTGCGCCTACTGTTACGCCAACCGTTCCGGCGAAAAGGCATCCGAAAATTACCGTCTGCACCGGGCTCGTCCCACCGCCGAAACAATCACCGGAAAATAACCCCGTCATTCCTCCCCGAAGTCGAACCGCAACTGCACGCATCCCTCGCCGAAATCCGGGGCATTGCCCACCGTGACCCCGATCAGGCGTATCCGGTGGCCGCCGAAATCGACCCCTGCCAGCAGCTCACGGGCGACGAGGCGCAGTCCGTCGCGCGAATCGACCGTGGCGGGAAGCGTCCTCGAACGGGTGATCTGGCGGAAATCGTCGAACTTGATCTTCAGCACCACGGTCCGCCCCCGGAACCGGTGGCGCGAAAGCCGCTGCCACACCTCCTCGCAAACCTGTTCCAACTCGCCGAGCAGCACCTCGCGGTCGGCGGTGTCGGCCCCGAAGGTCGTTTCGGCACCGAGGGATTTGCGAATGCGGTTCGGAACCACCGGGCGCGGGTCGATTCCGCGGGCGTAACCGTAATAACTGCGTCCGGCCTTCCCGAAATGCTTGACCAATTCCAGCTCCTCCCACTGCCGCAGATCGGCGCCGGTGCGGATGCCCAACGCGTGCATCTTCTCGGCCGTGACCTCCCCGATGCCGAAAAAGCGCTCGACGGGAAGCTCCGCGACGAAGGTGTCGATTTTGTCGGGCGGGATCACGAACAATCCGTCGGGCTTGCGGTAATCCGAAGCGATCTTCGCCAGCATCTTGTTGACAGAGATGCCCGCCGAAGCCGTAAGCCCGGTTTCGGTGCGGATGCGGTCCTTGATCTCCCGGGCCGCGAGCGTCGCCGAGCGGAGGTGCGAAACGTCGAGAAACGCTTCGTCCAGCGAGAGCGGTTCGACGAGTTCGGTATAGTCGTGGAAGATGTCGCGGATCTGCTGCGAAACGGCCTTGTAGACATCGAAGCGCGCCGGCACGAAGATCAGGTCGGGACAGAGGCGCCTGGCCAGCACCGAGGAGATCGCCGAACGGACTCCGAACGGCCGGGCCTCGTAACTGGCCGTCGCCACGACACCCCGCGGTCCGTCGTAGCCCACGGCAATCGGACGCCCCCGGAGTTCGGGACGGTCACGCTGCTCGATGGAGGCGTAGAAAGCATCCATATCGACGTGTATGATCTTGTTCTGCACACTTGCAAAAATACAAAAATAATGCAGTCCAAAACGGAAGTCCGGCGACTCGTTCCTGCCAGTCGGCGAGTCCTGCCCATCGGCAGCTTCCGATTCCCGTCGGCAAGAAAAGAAATATGTACGAAAAAATCCCTGAACCTTTCGGATTCAGGGATTCGCGGCAATTCGCATTTTCGTGGTACCACCAGGAATCGAACCGGGGACACAAGGATTTTCAGTCCTTTGCTCTACCAACTGAGCTATGGCACCATCCCGATAAACGAAGCATTTCGTATTATCGTGGTGCAAAGGTAAGCAAATTTCTCAAACTTGCAAAAGTTTCCCCGAAAATTTACAACTTTTCTGCCCTCGCATAATCATACAACCACGATTAAAGCCATTTCACACCCGCTATCGGTCCCTTCTCCATCTTTTTCAAAACCATTCAAGCGACGATTGAATCCGGCCGATTCGACCAAAAAATTATCTGAAAAGTCGGTTACAAATTGTAATACCGCAATCCATCAACCGGCCGAATCGTAACTCCCGAAAGCTCATTTCGACACGATATGTTACATTTGTAAATTATTTTAATAAATTATTTGTAAAGGAGTTAGCGATTTCTTACCTTTGTTGTGAACTTTTTATTTTACAATTAATTGATTAACGCTTATGGTAAGAAAAATTCTACTGACGTTAATTGCATTGCTGGGGGGGGGAATTTTGCTTTCCCAGGCCCAAAGCAAGCAAATTTCCGGCACGGTTACCGGTTCCGACGGTAAACCGATCGCCGGCGTGACAGTGGTCGTCGAAGGCACTTCCGTCGGCACCACGACAAATGCAGCCGGTGCATACAGCATATCGGCCGGCAAAGACGCTAAACTGGTCTTCTCGTTCATCGGCATGGAGAACCAGACCGTTCCCGTCAGCGGCAAGAGCGTCATCAACGTCCAGATGAAAGAGGATGCGATCGGTGTGGACGAGGTCGTGGTGACGGCCATGGGTATCACCCGTTCCGAAAAATCGCTCGGCTACTCGGTATCCACCGTCAAGGCGGACGAAATCAATAAGGCCCGCGAAGGCAACGTCCTCAACGCGCTGGCCGGTAAAGTCGCCGGCGTGAACATCTCCGCAGCTTCGGGCACCGCAGGCGGCGGTTCGCGCATCATCATCCGCGGCCAGTCATCGCTCGGCTCGGCCGGTTCGCCGCTCTTCGTCATCGACGGTATGCCCGTCAGCAACCAAAGTTACAACCCGACCGGCATCAACGGTTCGGTCGATGTGGGCAACCGCATGGGCGATATTTCGGGTGACGACATCGAGTCGATCAACGTCCTGAAAGGCGCCGCCGCAACGGCCCTTTACGGTGCCCGCGCCAAGGACGGCGCTATCATCATCACGACCAAGAAAGGTTCGCGGATGCAGAAAACCAGCGTAACGATCAACTCGACGCTGCGTTTCGAGAACATCCTGAAAGCTCCCGATTTCCAGAACAGCTATGCAGGCGGCAACTCTTCCGATGGCACCTACAATCCCTATTCGCAGAACGGCTGGGGCCCCAAGATCGAAGGACAGACCGTCCAGAATTTCCTGGGCGACGAAGTCCAGCTGAAAGCCTACAAAAACAATGTCAAGGACTTCTATAACACGGGACATACCTATATTAATAACATCTCGGTAGCCGGCGGCGACGAGAAAAACGATTTCCGTCTGGGCTTCACGGCGCACAACCAGAAAGGTATCATCCCCAAGAACGACTACGACAAATATAACGTAGCGTTCAACGGCGGCCGCAAATTCAACGACAAACTCGAAGCACGCGTTTCGTTCAACTACGCGCACACCTCCTCGGCCGGCCGGCCCGCCCAGGGATCGAACGAGATCAACGTATTGGTTCCGCAGATCAACGGCATCGCCCGCAACTGGGATCTGAACTGGCTGAAGGACAACTGGATGAACGAAGACGGCACGCAGGGCAGGATCACCGAGAAAAGCACCAGCGGCAATTTCTACTGGACAGTCAATAAAAACCTCTTCACCAACACAGTAGACCGTCTCTACGGCACAGCGACCGTCACCTACAAGCCCATCGAGGGACTGACGATCACCAACAACCTGGGAACCGACTACTTCCACGAGGAGCGCCGTCAGATCTGGGCCAGCGGCACGATCGGGCGTCCGAAGGGCCAGTTCAACACCAACGACATCACCAACCGTCAGATCAACAACGACCTGATGATCTCCTACGACGCCAAGTTCAACGAGGACTGGGGGCTGAAAGTGATGCTGGGCCACAACATCAACCAGAACATGACCAAATACCTGGAAGTCTCGGCCAAAGACCTGCTCGTGGCGGATGTCTACACCTATGCCAATGCCGAGAGCGTCGTCTCGACGAACGACATGGTGAAATCGCGCCTGATCGGTCTCTACGGCGAGGTGGACCTCAGCTACAAGGACATCGTCTACCTGAGCGTCACGGGACGTAACGACTGGTCCTCGACCATGCCCAAGTCGCACCGCTCCTATTTTTATCCTTCGGTCAGCGCCGGATTCGTCTTCTCGGAGCTGATTCCGAAAAACGACGTACTGAGCTTCGGTAAGTTCCGCGTCAGCTATGCCAACGTCGGCAGCGACACGGCACCCTATCAGCTCGATTTCCTCTACTACCCCGTTTCGGAAGTGTTCGGACAGTTCGGATGCACCAACTATTTCCCGTTCGGCGGGCTGCTGGGCTATGAAGCGACGCCGACCTATCCCGACCCGAATCTCGAACCGCAGAACCAGTCTTCGTTCGAAGTCGGCGCCGACCTGCGGTTCTTCAACGGCCGTCTGCGTCTCGACGCCACCTATTATTATCAGAAGACGACCAAGAACATCGTCCGCCTGGACGTAGCCAACTCCACGGGATTCTTCTACATGCGCAAGAACGCCGGTGTCATCACCAACGAGGGCGTCGAAATTCTGTTGGGCGCGACTCCCGTGCAGACCAGGAACTTCCGCTGGGACATCGACGTGAACTTCGCTTCGAACAAACAACTCGTGAAGGAGCTCGACCCCTCGGTCAAAGCCTACACGCTGGCCTCGGGTTACGAAGGCACCCAGATCAAAGCGGTCGAAGGCGAATCGTTCAGCCTCTACGGCTCCTATTGGCTGCGCGACGAAAACGGCAATTTCGCCATCAGCGAGAACGGTACGCGCATCAAGAGTTCCGACACGAAGAATCTCGGCAAAGTCTCTCCCGACTGGACGATGGGTATCGGCAACACTTTCTCGTACAAAGGTCTTTCGCTGAGCTTCCTGCTCGACATCCGTTACGGAGGCGTCATGTACTCGGGAACGGTACAGCAGCTGCGCACGAGCGGTCTGGCTGAAGAGACGCTGGGCAACGACCGCGCCGAGATCGTCGATAAGGGATTCGTCTACAAAGACGGCCAGAACACCGGCGAGAAGAACACCAAAGCTATCACTCCGTATCAGTTCTGGAATACCAACTACGACAAGTCTATCACCGAAGCGAACGTTTTCGATGCTACGTTCATCAAACTGCGTGAGATCGTACTGGCCTACCAGATGCCGAAAAAGTGGTTCGAGCATTGCTTCATCGGTTCGCTTTCGGTAGGTTTCGAAGCCCGCAACCTGTGGCTCATCAAATCGAACGTCCCGCACATCGACCCCGAGGCCAGCATCTTCGGTCCCTCGTCAGTGGGTTCGGGTATCGAGTACGCCGGTATTCCCTCGACGCGCAGCTACGGTTTCAATATCAAGTTAACATTCTAAAACGCAGCACCGTATGAAAAAATTAGCATATAAATTTCTAATCGCCCTGACGATCGGCGGCACTGCTTCCGGATTGCAATCCTGCGGCGATTGGCTGGACATCAACACGAATGAATATGCCGCCACGGAGGTCGATCCCGGATACCTGTTCACCAATGCGGCCCTGAATTACAGTATGAAACGCTGCGGCGCCGACCAATTCCTTACACTGATGTACGCTGCGCAGACCGCTTCCGAACAGACCCAGTGGTTCAATTACATCTTCGGCGGCGAACCCTACGGCATCGACGCCGAGTATTCGTCGGGCAATGCCTGGGTAGGCACCTATTCGAGCACGGGTTACAACCTTCAGCGTGCGATCGGATTCGCTCAGGAAAAGGGACACGTCAACGCCGAAGCCCAATGCAAAATACTGACGGCCAACGTTTTTTGGGAGACAACCATGCTCTTCGGCGACATCCCGTACAGTGAGGCATGGCACATCGACGAAATCAAGGAGCCGAAATTCGACACCCAGAAAGAGGTGCTCTACGCTTTGGAAGAGCTGCTGGACGAGGCTCTCGACCAAATCGACGAATCCGATCCGAACACGATCTCCAAATACGACCTCTACTACGGAGGCGACATGACCAAATGGCGCAAACTGGCCAAATCCATCAAGTTGAAGATCTACATGTACCTCTCCAACAAGGAGGATGTAGGTGCCGAGATCAAGGCGCTGATCGAAGAAGGCGATCTGCTCTCTTCATCGGCCGACGACTGCAAATTCCCGTTCTACGACAGCCCGGGCAACCGGAATCCCAACGCCGAATTCGACAATCAGAACCCGGGTCTCCTCGGCTGGATGTATTTCGGCACGCCGGAAATCGTCGATCCGATGAATGCGACCAACGACCCGCGCCGTCCCATCTATTTCTATCCCAACAAGGAAGGTTTGTACGTGGGTATTGCATCCACGCATGAAGGGTCCGCCATGGAGGCCGAAGATCCTTCGGAGATCACCGAAGCGCGTTTCAACCTCGACAACCTGTTCAAGTCGGACTACCCCGACGTGATCTGTTCCTATCCGGAAGTGATGTTCTATGTAGCCGAGGCCTATGTCCGCGGCCTGGGCGTCACCAAAGACCTCACCAAAGCCGACGAATATTTCAAGAAGGGTCTGGAAGCATCCTGCACCAACGTCGGAGTCGCTGCGGCCGATGCCAAGACCTTCGCCGACGGAGTTCCCGCCCTCTCGACGCTGGGCGGCGACGAAAAAGCGATCGAAGCCATTGCCGCACAGCAGCGTATCGAGATGATGATGCGCCCGCTCGAAGCATGGTCCGAACAGCGCCGCACGGACTATCCGAAACTCGAAGTCCCGGAGATGATCCGAACGCTGTATACCGATCTGATCAGCCGCTGGCCCTATCCCTCGCGCGAATCGCTCGTCAATGACAACGTTCCGCAGGTGGACGGCATCTGGACCAAGATGTGGTTCCAGAAATAACGCCGGCTGCAATCCGCACGGAGGCCGTTCCCGAACCGGGAGCGGCCTCTTTTTCGGATAGCGGCAAGATATTTCGCAGATGGCGATTTTTTTCGTAATTTTGCCGCCAGACAAATAAAAAACAATTATGGCAATTACCGAAATACGTCCCGGCATCCACTACGTCGGGGTCAACGACCGCACCACCACGCGCTTCGAAGCCCTCTGGTCGCTTCCGATCGGCGTGTCATACAACGCCTATCTGGTCGTGGGCGAAAAGATCGCGCTGATCGACACCGTCGAGGAGGCTTTCGGCAGCCGCCTCGAAGCCAATATCCGCGAAACGATCGGCGACCGGAAGATCGACTATCTGGTCGTCAACCACATGGAGCCCGACCATTCGTCGTCGATCACGGCGCTGCGCCGCCTCTACCCCGACCTCGAAATCGTCGGCAACGCCAAGACGCTCCAAATGATCGGCGGGTTCTACGGCATCGCCGGAGGCACGGTCGAGGTCAAGGAGGGCGACACGCTCGACCTGGGCGGCGGCAAGGTGCTTTCGTTCCACCTGATCCCGATGGTGCACTGGCCCGAGACGATGGTGACGTGGTGCGCCGGCGAGAAGACGCTCTTTTCGGGCGACGCTTTCGGCACGTTCGGAGCCCTCGACGGCGGCATCACCGATTCGCAGGTCGATACCGACCGCTACTGGGACGAAATGCGCCGCTACTACGCCTGCATCGTGGGCAAATACGGCGGCCCGGTGCAGAAGGCCCTGCAAAAGGTCCGCACGCTCCCCGTCGAGACGATCTGCTCGACGCACGGCCCCGTGTGGCAGCGGGAGATTCCCCGGGTGATGGATATTTACGACCGTCTGAGCCGCTACGAGGGCGAGCCGGGCGTGGTCGTGGCCTACGCCTCGATGTACGGCAACACGGAGCAGATGGCCGAGCGCATCGCCCGCGAGCTGGCGGCCGAAGGTGTCGGCCCCATCCGGGTCTACAACCTTTCGTACGCCGATCCTTCGGTGGTCCTGCGCGATGTCTTCCGTTACGACACGCTGATCGTCGGCGGCCCGACCTACAACGGCAACCTCTTCCCGCCCGTCGCCGAGCTGCTCGACCGGCTCGCCGCCCGCTGCATCCCGCAGCGCAAATTCGGCTGGTTCGGATCGTTCTGCTGGGCCGGAGCCTCGGTGCGCCTGCTGGGAGAGTTCGCCCAGAAGATGAAGTGGGAGCCCCTGTGCGATCCCGTGGAGATGAAGCAGGGCTTTTCGTCCGACGTGTGCGGCCTCTGCCGGACACTGGCGGGCCGCATCGCCGAACGCCGGCGAAGCGAATAACGCGAAAAAGGGGCGGTCCGGCGGGCCGCCCCTTTTCTTTTCAGGGACAAGGAATTTCGGAAAAAACCGCTATCTTTACGGTTGCGAATTCAAGAAACCGCGACAGACTATGATGAAAATCGCAATCGTGGGTACGGGCTATGTCGGCCTGGTATCGGGGGCCTGCTTCGCCGAAATGGGGCTCGACATCACCTGCGTGGACATAGACCGGGAGAAGATCGACGCACTGAACGGCGGCGCCATCCCCATCTACGAACCGGGGCTCGATGCGCTCGTGCAGCGCAACGTCCGTGCGGGACGCCTCCACTTCACCACCGACCTCACCGAATGCCTCGACCACGTCGAAGTGGTCTTCTCGGCCGTCGGCACCCCGCCCGACGAGGACGGCTCGGCCGATCTGAGATACGTCCTGGAGGTGGCCCGCACCTTCGGGCGCCACATCCGGAAATACACCGTGCTGGTGACCAAGAGCACCGTGCCCGTGGGCACGGCCCGGAAAGTGAAGGCCGTGATCGAGGAGGAGCTCGCCCGGCGGGGCTGCCAGGTGCCGTTCGATGTCGCCTCGAACCCCGAATTTCTCAAAGAGGGGGCCGCCATCAAGGATTTCATGTCGCCCGACCGCGTGGTCGTGGGCGTCGAGAGCGAGCGGGCCCGCGAGCTGATGGCCAGACTCTACCGGCCGTTCCTGATCAACAATTTCCGGGTGCTGTTCATGGACATCCCCTCGGCCGAGATGACCAAATACGCCGCCAACGCCATGCTGGCCACGCGCATTTCGTTTATGAACGAGATCGCCAACCTCTGCGACCGCGTGGGCGCCGACGTGGAGATGGTGCGCAAGGGCATCGGCTCCGACGCCCGCATCGGTAACAAGTTCCTCTACCCCGGCTGCGGCTACGGCGGATCGTGTTTCCCGAAAGACGTGAAAGCGCTGGCCCGCACGGGCCGCGAGAACGGCTGCACGATGCAGATCATCGAAGCGGTCGAACGGGTCAACGAACGGCAGAAAAGCGTGGTCTTCGAGAAATTGCAGGCCGCGCTGGGCGACCTGCGGGGCAAGCTCGTCACGATCTGGGGGCTGGCGTTCAAACCCGAGACCGACGACATGCGCGAAGCCCCGGCGACGGTGGTGATCGACCTTCTGCTGGAGGCCGGCGCCGAGGTCTGCGCCTACGATCCGGTGGCCATGCCCGAATCGCAGCGGCGGATGGCCGGGCGTCCGATCCGTTACGCCCGGACGATGTACGAGGCGGCCGAGGGCGCCGACGCCGTGGCCCTCATCACCGAATGGAAGGAGTTCCGCATGCCCGACTGGCCGCAGCTGCACGCGGCGATGCGCGGCGACGCGATCATCGACGGCCGCAACATCTTCGACAAGCCGGAGGTCGCGGCCGCCGGGTTCCGCTACTTCGGAATCGGGAAATGACCGACGAAAACGGCCCGCGAAAAGCGGGCCGTTTCCTTGCAGGACCGGATATTTACAACATCGGAATCACCGTCACGTAGATCGCGGCGATGATGGCCGACGTGATGACTCCCGTGACATTGGCTCCCAAAGCGTCGGGCAGTACCATCGACGAAGGATTGTCGTGCGACACGATCTTCTGGGCGACTTTGGCCGTCGTCGGCACGCAGCTCACGGCGGCGATGCCGATCACGGGGTTGAAATTGCCCCGCTTGATGAAATACATGACGTAGCCGCCCAGTATGCCGCCGATGCCCGAGATCAGCAGGGCGAGGATTCCCAGCACGAGGAGTTTGAGCACCGTGGGATCGAGCAGCGTGTGGGCGTCGCACAGCACGCCCAGCAGGATGCCCAGGAAGAACGTCGAGCCGTAGAGCATCGGCCCGCTGATGAAATCGTTGACGTGTTTCAGTCCCGACTCCTTGATGACCACGCCGATAAAGAGCGAGAAGAACAGCGGCGCGGCCACCGGGAAGAGCAGGCAGAGGATCACGCACATCACCACGGCGAATGCGATCTTGGCCGCGGGGCTGTACTGCTTCGCCGGTTTCCCGGCAGGCTTCATCTTGATGGCCCGCAGGCGTCTGGGCACCATCGCCCGCACCAGATAGGGATACCCGCCGTAGGTCAGCCCCAGGTAGAGATAGGCCACGACGGTGATCGGCACGAAGATCTCCTTCGAGAGGTTGAGCGAGGTGAAGAGCACCATCGGTCCGTCCGCGCCGCCCACCATAGCGATCGAGGCGCTGTCGCTGGGACTCAGGCCCATCGAATAGGCGATCGGCAGCACGGCGAAGGTCCCCAGCTCGGCGCACAGCGCGAGGAACATGCTTTGCAGGGGTTTGGCCAGCAGGAAATTGATGTCGAGCATCGTTCCGATACCCATGAAGATCAGGCAGGCGATCAGGCCGTTGCTGAAAGTGAAGGTATAGACGGGTTGCAGGAAGTCGATTTGCAGAATGTTCATCAGCTGGTCGGTGTCGGTCACCATCGGGTCGAGGAACAGATTGCCGTGGGCACCTCCGGGAAAGATCAGCACACCGGCGTTCACGGCCGCCATGCCCAGTCCCATCGGGATCATCACCAGCGGTTCCAGAATCCCCTTGCGTCCCAGGTAAACCAGCAGGATGCCCAGCAGGATCAGCCCGATGCGCGAATACATGATCGCCGGATCGGACTGCAACAGGGTCGAAATGCCCTGGAAAATACTGCCCAGATCAAATTTTTCCATGATGCAATTCGTATAAACGTTTCATTTCCGCATCCTGTTTCTCCCCGTCCCGGGGATTTCCGAAATGGTATTCGGCCAGTCCGTTCTGCGCCGCCCCTTCCGGGGAGCCGTCGTCCTCACAGTCCAACGACCAGATACTGCGGTAGGTACGTATCAGGTTCATGCGGTAGGCCCGGGCCCATACCCGGCTCCGGCCCATCCAGTCGGAAAGGCCGCACCCGCCGAAGCGGGAGAAGAAGAAAGTCATCCCTTTGAGCACATACGCGAATGCGATCCCCACGACAAACGTGAAGCCCATCATCAGCGCAGTCTCCCGAATTATATACATCAGGTTCATCGCTTTATTTTTTTAAGATTTGTTGTGCGCGCGACGCCACGCCCCGGGCCGCACGGCATTCGGGGGCGGTTCGCACACGGAATTCACCCGTACAGCATCCCCTGCGGGGTGCACGGTACGGATTCGGATGAAGGGATGAAAGGCTAAATGACCAGTATGCCGAACCGGAGATAGTCGGTCCGGTGGGACGGCAGGGCCGTCAGTTCGCTCTGCGACAGCAGGGAAACGACATATTGCGTACAGCAACTCCGCACGAGCGAGAAATGGCGTCCGAAACAGGAGTTCCGGACATCGACGGTCGTCCGGCGGTGATTCTCCAAATGCTTGCGCAGGGCGCGCACGGGCGACGGGACAGCCGGCTGAACGGTCTCCGTGGCGAAACAATCGGCATAGAGAGACGCCACGGAGTAACACTCCGCGACCCTGCCGACATCGGCCGGCATACGCGCTTCCGCGCCCGCGTCCTTCGCCGGCGACAGCGAGGAGAGCAGCAGAAACAACAGGATGAACACCGGCGTTTTCATATCTCGTAGAAATTGCGTCGCTCAAATTTAATACAAATCCGAGAAACAAACAAGTCTGCGGCAGGAATCTTTTCATCCCCGGTTTTCGGAAGCCGGAAGCGGGGATTCTTCAGACAGGCATATTCCGAAATTGAACCACACCCTGCCCCAAAAGGCGATTTGCAGGGCGAAAATTCGAAGTAATTTTGCAACGGTCAAACAGTACATTATGAACAACGATAACAGCAAACTTTTCCTGCTCGTCCTGCTGGGCCTGCTGACGGCGTTCGGTCCCTTCGTGACGGACATGTACCTGCCGACGCTGCCCGCCATGACGGATTTCTTCCGCACCTCTTCGTCGATGGTGCAGATGGGACTGACGACCAGCATGATCGGCCTGGCCGCCGGGCAGCTGCTCTTCGGCCCCCTGAGCGACAAGTACGGACGCCGCACGCCGCTGCTGACGGCCATGTGGCTCTTCATCGGCTCCACGCTGCTCTGCATCTTCGCCTCGGACATCCGCCAGTTCATCGCCGCACGCTTCCTGCAAGGCATCGCCGGTTCGGGAGGCATCGTCATTTCGCGGTCGGTGGCCACCGACCGTTTCGGAGGCCGCGACCTGGCCCGGATGCTGGCGCTGATCGGCGCCGTCAACGGCGTCGCACCGGTCGTCGCACCCATCATCGGCGGCACCCTCACCGACTCCATCGGCTGGCAGGGCATCTTCTGCATCCTGCTCGGACTGGGGTGCCTCCTGCTCGCAGGCTGTTTCCGCCTCCGCGAATCGCTGCCCGCCGAACGCCGCAGCGCCGTGGCCTGGAACGACATCCTCCGCAATTTCGGCACCGTGCTCCGCAACCGCCGCTACCTGGCCTATGTACTGCAAATGGGCTTCGCACAGGGCGTGCTGTTCGCCTACATCGCCTCTTCGCCCTTCATCGTGCAGGGACACTACGGGTTCTCGGCCTTCGAATTCAGCATCTGCTTCGCCGTCAACGCCGTGGCCATCGGCGGAGCCGCGGCCTTCTCGATCCGCTTCCGCAGTCCCGAGCGAAGCACCCGCACCGGATGCGCCGGGATGCTCCTCTTCGCCGCCGCCGAAGCCGCGGCTCTCGGTCTCGGATGCGGTTTCTGGGTCTACGAAGGAGTGCTTTTCGGACTGCTGTTCGTCATGGGACTCACCTTCACCTCCTCCACGGCGCTGGCTATGGAATCGGCCCGCGAGCACGCCGGCACGGCCTCGGCCCTGCTGGGCACCGTCTGCTTCTCGTTCGGCGGTGTCGTATCGCCGCTGGTCGGCATCGGCGACACGCTTCTCTCCACAGGTGCGGTCTTCGTCGCCTGCGCCCTCTGTTCATGGCTCAGCCTGCGCATCGCCCCGCGGCCCACGACGCTCGCCGCCGCCTGACAAAAAAAGGCCGGAGCGCAATGCTTCGGCCCGTAACCCGATCGTCCGGCACGCCTACTTGCGCACCTTGACGATGATCTTGCGCACCGTTCCCTCGCCCACCATCGGAGCGTGGCCGTCCTCGGGGAAAAGCACCGTGAACTGGCCCGGGCGCAGCGTATAATAGGTCTGCGGCACGTCGTCGAAGAACAGGATGTCTTTCGCAGCGTCGAACTCGCCCTGCGGCAGTTTCAGCTCCCGGCGCTCGCTCCAGCCGAAGGACTCCTCCTTGCCGGTGACGAGCACCTGGATGTCGATGTACTCGTTGTGCACTTCGAGTTTGGCATCGGGTTTCCGTTTGAGCTCGCGCTCCATCACGTTGACATAGATGTCCTTGCCGTCGAGCTCGTGGATGCCCGGCTCCATCTTCGTCCAGTCCGTCGAAGCGATCAGCGCGAAAGCCTTCTTCATGCGCGGGTTGACGTTCTCGTACAACGCGCAGTTTTTCAGTGAGTCTAAAATCATGTTTTTATCTGTTTTTCCGGTTCTTCGTTCTCCGGCCCCGGAACCGATTCCGCAGCCGCACACAAAGTTAACAAGAATTTTTATTTTAACCAAAGGGTCCCTCTACGACGATTTTTTCAGCCGCACGACGACGGGATGGTGGTCCGAATACTCGACCGGTATCACCTCGTAGGAGAGGGTTTCCAACCCCTCGGAACTCAGCACGTAATCGATGCGCAACGTGTTGTAGAATCCCCGGAACGTATGCGAATAGCCCGAACCGCACTCGCTGAAAGCGTCGCGCAGCCCCCGGGCCATCGTGCGGTAGACATACGACATCGGCGTGTCGTTGAAATCGCCGCAGACGATCTTCCGCGTGCGCGTCGCACCTGCGACCTTGGCGATGCTGTCCACCTGCCGGGCCCGCAGCACGCTGTTCTCGCGCAGGCGCGTGACGATGCTGCGGATCTTGGTCTCGCGCGCCGTGTCCGAGAGGAACCGGTGGCTGGTGATGAACTCGTTGTCCGAGGCGTTGATGGCCGTCGAACGAAGGTGGTTGTTGAACACCCGCACCGTATCTTCGCCGATCATCACGTCGGCCCAGACCGACGACGAAGGCGTCAGCACCGTGCCGGTCCGCAGGATGCGGTATTTGCTCAGGATGGCCATCGTCGAGCCGTAGACCGAGTCGGGAGCCTGCGTGCGTCCGAAATGGGCGCTTTCGTACTTCTCGTCGAGCAGCGCGAACTCCGCCGAACGCTCCGCCAGACGGGCGTTGAACTCCTGCAAACAGATGATGTCGGGGTCCTGTTCGGCGATCAGTTGCAGGATGTCATCGACGCTGCTGCCGCCGTTCTCGCCGTAGAAACTGCGGACGTTGTAGGTCATCACCCGGAACGACCCGCGGTCATAAACCGCCTCTTCGGCATAGCTGCGGCGGATTTCGGGCCGCCAGAAGAGCGAAACCTTGAAAAGCCCCGCCACGACGATCGCCAGCATCACCAGGGCGCGCACCGTGCGCCAGCGGATCACCCAATAGAGCATCAACACCACCGAGGCGACGTAGATGCCGGGGGCCGCAAGCCCCAGCACGGGAAAGAACCAGACCCGGGCGGGATCGATGTAAGGGACCAGATAGGTAAGCAGCATCGTCACGGCCGCCGCGACGGTCGCTATCGTCAGAATCAGGTCCAGCACTCTTATGACGATACTGCGGCGGCGTTTCGCCGGGCGTCCCCCGTAATCGTTGTAATACTCCGAAGCCATCGCTCAGAAACGGATCGTCCCGCGGCGTTTCCACCATTGGAGCAGCAGGAAGCCCCACAGCATGCCGCCCACATGGGCGAAATGGGCCACGTTGCCCACGCCCCGCCATCCGAGGAAGAGCTCGATGACGGCGTAGATGATGACGAACCACTTGGCCTTCATCGGGATGGGCGGTATCAGCAGCATGATGACCGCATTGGGGTGCATCACGCCGAAAGCCAGCAGCAGACCCATCACGGCGCCCGACGCGCCGACCAACATCAGCGGCAGTTCCCCGAAAGCCAGCGCCGTGAGGTACTGGATCAGCGCCGCACCGATGCCGCAGACCATGTAGAAGGTCAGGAAGCGCTGCGACCCCAGCTCGTATTCGAGCGTCCGCCCGAACATCCACAGGGCGAACATGTTGAAGAAGATATGCTCGAAATTGGCATGCAGGAACATGTAGGTGATGAACTGATAGGTATGGAAGAACGGCGTCCCGAGCGACAGGGCGCAGTACTCCATGATCCGGTCGCCCACGGGCAGCAGCGCCGTGGCCATATAGACCAGCACGTTGATAATTATCAGGTTCTTGACGACCGGAGGGGTCTGGAAATAACGGTTCATGGCGTTTTAATTTTTGCAAATGTAACTCTTTCCGCGGGATTATCCCAGCTTGGCGCGCAAATCTTCGGGGGTGATCTCCGCGGTGATCGCCTTGCCCGAGGGCGAGAAGCTGAAACTGCCCGTGTCGGCCAGCTGCGCCAGCAGCGCCGCGGCCTCCTCGCGCGACAGCATCCGTCCGGCGCCCTTGGAGCCCGAGCGGGCCATCACGGCGGCGATCTTCTCCCGCCGGACATCGGCCAGCGACACGGGGGTCGCAAAAGCCTGCAACAGCTCGAACAGCAGTTTGTCCACCGCATCGGCGGGCATGTCGGCGGGCGTGCCCTTCACCTCCACGGCCCCTTCGCCGCAGAAGTCGATGTCAAAGCCCAGCGAAGCGAACTCCACGGCGTTCTCCTCCAGCAGGGCGTATTCGTCGCCCGAGAGCACCAGCCGCTCGGGAAACAGCAGCTGCTGGCTCACCGACGAACCGTTGCCCAGCATGCGCAGGTAATCTTCGTAAAGAATCCGCTCGCGGGCGCGGCGTACGTCCACCACCACGAAGCGGCCGCCAAGCAGGGCGGCGACATACCCGCCCGGCAGGGGCATGGGATCGGTGAACTCCGGACGCTGCGCCATGTCGAAACGCTGCTGTTCGGGAGCGGCCTCCGAAGGGATGAAATCCAGCGCGCTGTCGTCGAAGCCTCCGCCGGAAGCGATCTCGAAACCGCCTCCCGACTCGAACTCCTCGAACTCCCCGTCGTCCGTCGCAGGCAGGCCGCTGCGCCCGCCTCCCCGCGGAAATGCGGGCGCGGCGCTCCGGCCTCCGCCCGTGCGGAATCCCGCGGCAGAGTTGTCCGACACGGCACCGCCGTCGCGGTAAGGCACGTCGAAGCCCGTAAAATCCTCGTTGGGATCGGGCGCCGTGGGGTCGATATACTCCTCGCGGAAAGGATTGTAGTCGCTGTTGGACATCGCCTGCGGCTCGCTGTACACGGCGCCCCGCTGCAACACGGGAATCTCCACCACGCCGTCGCGGTCGAAATCCATCAGCGGCACGGCGCCCGTCTTGGCCAGCGTCTCGCGCACGGCGGCGTTGATGATCTGCCACACGGCCTCCTCGTCGGCGAACTTCACCTCGGTCTTCTGCGGGTGGACGTTCACGTCGATGCGCCCGGGGTCGATCGTCAGGAAGAGGAAATACGACGGCTGGCAGTTCTCGGGAATCAGCTTCTCGTAGGCTTTCAGGATGGCGCTCGTCAGGTAGCTGCTTTTGAAAAAGCGGCCGTTGACGAAGAGGTACTGCTCCGAATTGCGCTTCTTGGCGGCCGCCGGACGGCCGATATACCCTTCGATGCGGGCGATCGAGGTGTCGGCCTCGACCTCCAGCAGATTCTGTTTGATATGGCGCCCCACCACGTCCACGATACGGCCCGCCAGCGACGACGCCTGCAACGTGTAGACCGGAGCGTCGTTGGCGTAGAGTTCGAAGGCGACCTGCGGGTTGCAGAGCGCGATGCGCTGGAACTCGGCCTTGATATGCGAAGCCGACGTGGTGCTCTTGTCCAGGAATCGGCGGCGCGCCGGGACGTTGTAAAAGAGGTTGCGCACGAAGAACTGCGACCCCACGGGGCACATCACGGGCGTCTGCGACGCGAACTGTCCGCCGTTGATCTCGGTCTGGGTGCCCACCTCGTCGCCCTCCTGCCGCGTGCGCAGCTCCACCTGCGCCACGGCGGCGATCGAAGCCAGCGCTTCGCCGCGGAATCCGAACGTATGCAGGGCGTAAATATCCTCCACGGCCCCGATCTTGCTCGTGGCATGACGGTCGAAAGCCATGCGCGCGTCGATGGGCGACATGCCGCAGCCGTCGTCCACGATCTGAATCAGGTCCTTGCCGCCGTCGCGGAAATTGACTTTCACGGAGGTCGCGCCTGCGTCGAGGGCATTCTCCATCATCTCCTTCACCACCGAAGAGGGCCGGTTGACGACCTCGCCCGCGGCGATCTGGTTGGCGACGACCTCGGGTAGTAATCTGATCTTGTCTGCCATCTACTCCTCCTGGTAATCGTTGGGGACGACCGTGATGGGTGCATAGGGATCGAACTCCTCGGCGGCCTGCTCGGTCCGGACCGGTGCGGCCGGACTTCCCGCACGCAGGAACACGTCGGCCAGCTTCGGGTACAAAAGGTAAATGAACAGCAGCACCAGCACGGCTGCCGCCGCCATCTTCAGGATACGCACCTGCCCCGCCCTATCCTCGTCGGCGCGCCGCGCCGCACGGGCGTCGCGCTGGGTGCGGATGTACTGCCCGGGCTTGTATTCCCGTCCGGCATCCTCGGCCCGTTCGCCGCGCAGCTCGGCACGGCGCTGTTCACGGGCCTCCTTCTCGGGGTCGTAATAACGCGGGATATAGTTGAACTTGTTCGCGTGCTTCTTAAACGGGGTAAAGCCTAACATGGTCGTCCTGTTTTTTCGGTAAAGATACTAAATCTTCGGGATTTTATGATCATCCTTCCATTTTTGAGACAATCCGGCCGCGATGCGACAACTGCGTGCAACAGGCGAAGGCAGACAATAAACTGAATCCAATGCCCAACATCCAGGCATCGCCCCTAAAGCCCGGCTTTCAGCCGGGTGGATCAGACTCGCAAACAGGGCGGAACACCCTGAACACAACCGACCGAAACTAATCAAACGGTCGAACCCATCTTCGAATCTTCTTACCGGAAGAAACTCTTCATCCGTTCGAAAATGTTCTGGTTCTTGACCGATTCGGCCTTCTGGAACCCGGGCTGCGCCGCCAGTTGTTCGACGAGCCTCTTCTCCTCGGCCGAGAGTTTCGCCGGGATGGTGATGTCCACCACCACCAGCTCGTCGCCGCGGCCGTAGCCGTTCACGTCGGGCAGACCCTTGCCGCCCAGACGCAGCACCTTGCCGGCGTGCGTTCCCGGGGCGATCTTGATCTTGGCGCGTCCGTCCACGGTCGGCACCTCCACCGTGCCGCCCAGCAGGGCCGTCGTCACGGTGATATTGAGGTTGTGGATCAGGTCGTTGCCGTCGCGCACCAGTTCGGGGTTCGGCTCCTCCTCGATCATCACCAGCAAATCGCCGCTCACACCGCCCTGACGCGCCGCGTTTCCCTTGCCCGTGACCGTGAGGACCATGCCCTCGCCCACGCCGGCCGGAATGCGGATCTCCACGACCTCCTGGCCGCGCAGCGTCCCTTCGCCCTTGCATTTGTCGCACTGCGCCGTGACGACCTTGCCCGAACCGCCGCACGTCGGGCACACGCCCTGCGTCTGCATGCGGCCGAAGAAGGTGTTCTCCACGCGCGTGACATACCCCGTGCCGTTGCACGTCGGGCAGGACGAATAGGAATTGGCATCCTTGGCCCCCGTGCCGCCGCACTTGTCGCAGGCCACGGTCTTGTTGATCTTGAGCTTCTTCGTGACGCCGTTGGCGATCTCCGCCAGGGTCAGCTTAACCCGCACGCGGATGTCCGAACCCCGGTTCACGTGGCGCGCACCGCCGCCGCCCGACGAGCGGAACCCGCCGCCGAAATGGCCGCCGAAGATGTCGCCGAACTGCGAGAAGATGTCCTCCATCGAGAACCCTCCACCGCTGAATCCGCCGAAGCCCCCGGCTCCGCCGCCCGCCGCGCCGCTCATTCCGGCATGGCCGAACTGGTCGTACCGGGCGCGCTTGTCGGGATTCGACAACACGTCGTAAGCCTCCGCGGCCTCCTTGAATTTCTCCTCGGCCTCCTTGTCCCCGGGATTCTTGTCGGGGTGATACTTGATGGCCGCCTTGCGGTATGCCTTCTTTATTTCGTCAGCGTTAGCGTTCTTCTGGACGCCCAGCACTTCGTAGTAATCCCTCTTTTCTGCCATGATCCTACTCTCCTACAACAACTTTTGCGAAGCGCAGCACCTTGTCGCCCAGCTTGTAGCCCGTCTGAACCACGTCGATGACCTTGCCCTTCTTCTCGTCGCCGGCGGCGAACCGCGCCACGGCCTCCGAGAGATCGGCGTCGAACTCCTTGTCCAGCACCTCGATCTCGGTCACGCCCTTCTGGCGCAGCGCCTCGGTGAATTTCTGCGAAATGAGCGTCACGCCCGCCCGCAGCGCCTCCAGATCGTCGCTCTTCTGCATGGCGTCCACGGCGCGCTGCACGTCGTCGCGCACGGGCAGCATGGCCAGCAGCACGTCGCGGCCCCCGGTCTGCACCAGCTCCATCTTCTCTTTGAGCGTCCGCTTGCGGTAGTTGTCGAACTCGGCCTGCAAACGCACGAATTTGTCCTGCCACTGGGCCACGGCCGCTTCGAGTGCCTTGGCGGCATCGTCCTCGGCAGCCGGATCGTCGTCTGCCATTGTGTCAGTCGCATCGTCTGCCGTGTCTGACACATTGGCACAGGGTTCACCGTCGCACGAAGGATAACCGTCGCCCGGAGCGAAACCTTCGTCGCCGCTAACGGCTTCATTATAAACTTCTTGCTTTTTCATATCTTGTAATTTTTTCAGTTTTCCTCCCCTTATTCGAACAAATTGCATACCAACCCGCCCAAAGGCCGGATTTCAAGGGCTACGCTACCCGATGATGAAAATCGCCGGGCGTTTGTTCAGTTCGGGCAGCGGACGCCGCCGCCACTCCCCCGCCGTGCGGGTCTCGATCCGCCCGCCGGGAGCCGTCAGCTCCACGGCCACCGTCAGGCGCGTCTCCGCCCCGAGCGTCTGCACCAGCTGCTCCATCAGCTTCCCGTTGCGGTAGGGCGCCTCGATGAACAGCTGCGACTGCCCTTCGGTCAGGGCCCGCCGCTCGAAAAAGCGGATGGCCTTCGCCCGCTCGGGCGGCTTCACGGGCAGATAGCCGTTGAAGGCGAACGACTGGCCGTTGAGCCCCGAAGCCATCACCGCGAGGATGATCGACGACGGCCCCACGAGCGGCACCACGCGGATGCCGCGACGGTGGCACGCCTCGACGACCAACGCCCCCGGATCGGCCACGCCCGGCACGCCCGCCTCGGAGATCACCCCCGCCGAACGGCCCTCCAACAAGGGTTTCACCAGCTCTTCGACCTCGCCGGCGGCGGTATGCTCGTTCAGCTCGCGGAACTCCAGCGTGTCGATGGGGCGTTCGACGCCGGCTTTCGACAGGAAGCGCCGCGCCGAGCGCGTGTTCTCGACGATGAAATAGTCCAGCGAGTTCATCACGTCGCGGTTGGCCGCGGGCAGCACGTCCCAGGGCGCCGTCTCGTCCGAGATCGGGCAAGGTATCAGATAGAGGGTTCCGTAATCCATTACTCTTTGAGGTAAATCCGTTTCACACGCCCCGACACCGAGGTCATGATCTCGTAGGGGATGGTCCCCAGCACGCGGGCCATCGTTTCGAGATCGTTGCCCGGCTCCGCCGAGAAGATCACCGCCTCGTCGCCCTCCCCGACGCCCGGAATGTCCGTAACGTCGATCATGCAGCTGTCCATGCAGACCCGTCCGACAATCGGCGCGGGCCGCCCGTTCACGCGCATCGACCAGCGTCCGCACCCCAGGTGACGGTCCAGCCCGTCGGCATAGCCGATCGGCACCGTAGCCGTCACCGTCGGCCGCAGGAGCTTCCCGGCGCGCCCGTATCCCACGGCGTCGCCCGCTTCGAGATGCTTGATCTGCACGATGCGGGTTTTGAGCGTCGATACCGGACGCAGGCCCGGATTGTGCTCCCAGCCGAAGCCGTAGAGCCCCAGCCCGAGGCGGCACATGTCGAACTGCGCCTCGGGAAACCGCTCGATGGCGGCCGAATTGGCCGTGTGGCGGATCACGGGGTACGGCAGCGACGCGGCGACGGCCGCGCTCATACGGTCGTAACGCGCGATCTGCGCCCGCGTGTAGGCGTCCTCTTCGGGCATGTCGGCACAGTTCAGGTGCGAGAATACCGACGCCACCTTCACGGCAGGCAGTTTCGGCAGCTCCCCGCACAGACGCTCGATTTCGTCCTCCATGAATCCCAGCCGGTGCATGCCCGTGTCGAGTTTCAGGTGGATGGGATAGCGGATCTCTCCGGCGTGCGACACCGCATCGGCGAAATCGGCCAGCGAACGGAAACTGTATATCTCGGGTTCCAGCCGGTTGGCGATCATCTGGTCGAAACTGTCGGCGTCGGCGTTCAGCACCACGATCGGCATCGTGATCCCCCGCTCGCGCAGCAACACGCCCTCATCGGCGAACGCCACGGCCAGATAATCGACGCCCTGATGTTGGAGCATCTGCGCCACCTCGAAATCCCCGGCGCCGTACGACCCCGCCTTGACCATCGCCACGAGCTTCGTCCGGAAATCGAGCTTCGAGCGGAAGTAATTGAGGTTGTGGATCATTGCGTCGAGATCGACCTCCAGCACCGTCGTATGGCTCTTGCGCGCCAGGGCATGGGCCAGCTTCTCGAAGCGGTACTCCCGGGCCCCTTTCAGCAGCACGGCGCGTCCCGCCACGGCCCGGCGGCCGATGCGGGCGATGCACTCGTCGGTCGAGGCGAAAAACTCCTTGTCGCAGTCGAACAGCGCGGCGTAGCGTTTCAGTTTGGGTCCGATGCCGATCAGCGTGTCGATGCCCGCCCGCGAGACCATCCCGGCCACGCGGCCGTACAGTTCGTCGTCCGTCAGTCCGCTCTGCGCGATGTCCGACAGCACGAGCGTCCGGCGGCGCGACAACGCCACGTTGTGCAGATAGTCCAGCGCCAGCGCCAGCGAATTGAGATCGAGGTTGTAGGCGTCGTTGATGAGCACCGAGTCGTTGATGCCGTCCTTGACCTCCAGCCGCATGGCGACCTCGGGGGCCTCGGAGAACGACGGCGCGGGATAGCCCATCGCCGCGCAGAACGCCTCGACGAGCTGGGCGTTGCGGCGCGACGCCTCGTTGCCGATCACCGCCTCGGGAACCTGCGGGCACGCCGCGGCGTCGCAGAGCTTCCGTTCGGCGAACCGTGCGGCGATCATGCGTCCCAGAGGCTCGTAATAACTATGATAAACGATGGTCCGGGCCCGGTGGGCGAGGATCATCTTTTCGTTGCATTTCTGCTCCAGATTGAGAAAGTTCTCCTGATGCGCGTCGCCGATCGAGGTGAAGACCACCACGTCGGGACGGATGATCCGCTCCAGCCGCTCCATCTCCCCGGGCTTCGAGATGCCCGCCTCGATCAACGCCAGTTGCTCGTCGCCCTCGATCATCAGCACCGACAGCGGCACGCCCAGCTGCGAATTGTAACTCTTGGGCGAGCGGTAGCACTTCATCCCTGCGGGCAGCTCCTCGGCGATCCACTCCTTGATGACGGTCTTGCCGTTCGACCCGGTGATGCCCACGACCGTGCCTTTGAACTGCGCCCGGTGGTAAGCCGCCAGGCATTGCAGGGCCGCGATGGCGTTCGGAACCGTGACGTACCCGCATCCGGGCAGGGGTTCGACGCTGCGTTCGGTGAGGAACGCCCTCACCCCGCGCGCATACATCTGCGCGATGTAGTCGTGCGAATCGTGGTTGGCGCCGCACATGGCGACGAACATCGGTCCGGAGCCCAGCTCGCACGTCAGCGAACGGCTGTCGGTCACCACCGACTGCACCTCGCAGTCCGTGCCCGAGAACTTGCCGCCCACGACGGCGGCGATTTGCGAAAGCAGATATTTCATAAAATACCTAAATTTTTCCTTGGTACTTTTTTCCGCAAAAAGTACCAAAAACTCTCCGACGGATGCCTTCGCCTACTTAGGGCGGCCTAACGCTGGCTCCGGGCGACTATTCGCGGGTTTGCAAGCAAACCGTCCCCTCCGCTCGCGCTTTTAGTCCGCCCTGCGTTTCACGGCTCCGGCATCAAGTCGGAATCATTTGTTTCAATTTTTTTCGTCAGAGCGGATGCAGTTTCAGGCTTCGTGCCGCGGCACACGGATGGGACCATACAGGCGTATTTCCCATTCGCGGGACGCAAGGGGAAGTGCGAAAATGCGCCGCTATCACGAAAAAGTCACGATCGTTATTCCCGCTCCGCCGCGGTCGGCATGCTCGTCGGCCGCCGAAGCGATCTCCGGCACCGTGCGCAGGTAACGGCGAATCTCCTCCTTCAAAGCCCCCGTGCCCTTGCCGTGGAGAATCGACACCGACCCCACGCCGACCATCAGCGCGTCGTCGATGAAATTCTGCACCATGTCCAGTGCTTCCGACGCCCGCATGCCGCGCACGTCGATGTGGTCCTTGAAGTTGAGCTTGCGCGACGAAATGTCCACCGACACCACCGTTCGGGCCGTCACAGGGCGCGTCGCCTCGCGGTATTCGTTGTTCGAGACCACCGTCAGCCGGCTCTTGTCCACCGTCGTCAGAATCTGCCCGAAAGCCACCTGCGCCCGATTACCCTTCACCGACTGCACCACGCCGACCATCTCCTGCCCGGCCATGCGGACCTTCGACCCGACCACCGCCTCGCGCGGCTTCTCGGGCACGGGTGCAGGCGCTTCGGCGGCTTTCGCCCCCTGCCGGGCCTTGCGCTCGTCGCGCCGCTGGCGGCGGCGTTCGATCCGCTCGATCTCGCGGGCCACGGCAGCCTCCTTCTCCGACGAATCGGCCTGCTCGACCGTCTCGCGGAAATCGTCCAGCTCCCTCCGCGCCAGCCGCGTCAGCTCCTTCTCAGCCTGCGCTTCGCGGATCGTCCGGATCGTGTTCTCGATCTGCCGGTTGGCATCGGCGATCAGCTGCTGCGCCTCCTGTTTGGCCTTCTTCAGTATCTCCTGCCGCTCGGCGCGTATCTTCGCCAGCTGTTCGGCGTAGTTCTGTTCCAGCTCCTCGACCTTGCGGTCCGTCAGGCGGATGCGGTCGCGCTTCTGCTCCCAATAGTGCTTGTCACGGGCGATCTCGCGCAGCTGCTTTTCGATGTTGATATGGTCCGACCCGGCCTTCTCGCTCGCCGCACGGATGATCTCCTCCGGCAACCCGATCTTGCGGGCGATCTCCACGGCGAACGAACTGCCCGGCTTACCCGTCTCCAGCCGGAACAGCGGCCGGATGTTCTGCACGTCGAACATCATCGCGCCGTTGGCGATGCCCTCGGCCGACGACGCATAGTATTTGATATTGGCATAGTGGGTCGTGATGACGCCGTAGCACCCCTTCGCCAGCAGACGTTCGAGAATCGCCTCGGCGATGGCCCCGCCGATGACGGGCTCGGTTCCCGACCCGAACTCGTCGATCAGCACCAGCGTCCGGTCCGAAGCCCCCGCCAGCATGTTTTTCATGTTCAGCAGGTGGGACGAATAGGTCGAAAGGTCGTTGTCGATCGACTGCTCGTCGCCGATGTCGATGAAGATGCTTTGAAACACGGGCAGCTCCGAGACCTCCGAGGCCGGAACCGGGAATCCGCACTGGAACATATACTGCACGATGCCCGTCGTCTTCAGACAGACCGACTTGCCGCCGGCATTGGGACCCGAGATGACGAGGATGTGTTTGCGGCGGTCCAGTTGCAGGTCCAGCGGCACGATCTCGCGTCCCGCGGCTTTCAGCGTCTGCTGCAACAGCGGATGGCGGGCGTTCTTCAGCACCAGCCGGTCATCGGTCGAGAGGATCGGCCGCACGCAGCGGTTCTCCGAGGCCCAGCGCCCCTTGGCGCGCAGCATGTCCATCTCCGCGAGGTAGTCGCCCGAATCGGCGATCAGCCCGGCGTCGGGACGGATCGCCTCGGTGAACTCGGTCAGGATGCGCACGATCTCGCGCCGCTCGGCATACTCCAGTTCGCGCAGCTCGTTGTTGATCTCCACCACCTCGACCGGCTCGACGTAGAAGGTCTTTCCCGTCGCCGACTCGTCGTGGATGAATCCGTTCAATTTGCGTTTGTTGCCCGCGGCGACCGGAATCACGGCCCGCCCGTCGCGGATCGAGATCTGGGCGTCGGCATCGACGATGCCCGCCCCCTTGGCCGCAGCCAGCACGGCCTGCAAGCGCTTAGCCGCCTGCCCCTCGCGTTCGCGGATGGCCCGGCGAATCTCCTGCAAGGCCGGCGAGGCGTTGTCCTTCACGTTGCCGAAGCCATCCAGAATGGCGTCGATGCGCCGCACGATCTCCGGGAACGCCGCCACGCCGCGCGTGCGGGCATACAGCGTCGGATAGTGTTCTTCGCGGCCGAGGATGAAGGCGACGATGCCGCCGACGACCGACAGCGCCTTGCGCAGGGTCACGACCTCCTCCACGTCGAGGAACGACCCCTCGACGCGCAGTTTGGCGACGACGTAATCAACGTCGGGATACTCTCCGCCGGGGAAATCGCGCTCCATTTCGAGCACGAGACGCATCTCGTCGGCGAGCGCCAGGCGGCGTTCGATCTCGCGCGGCGAGGTCGAAAAGCCCTCGTCGGCGAGCCGTCCGCGGGCGGCGCGCATGGTACAAAGGGCCGCGACCTGCTCACGGAGCCGATCGAAGCCTATTTTCTGCTCGAATGTGGCAGGGTAAATCATAACGATAAATTAAAAATGAAAAATTAAGAATTAAAAATTTGGGATTCGGTCTGCTGGAGGCATATCTCGTTTTTAAGAGAGACTGTCCCATCCTACCGGACAAAGCAGGCAGAAAATATTCGCCCGGGGTCCTTTCATTTTTAATTTTTAATTCTTCATTTTTAATTTCAAGGAATCGCGTTCGGCCCTGGCGGCAGCTTTTGCAGCCTTCCGGTCGGCCTTCTCCTGCATCTTCTCCGGACTGCGCCCGAAGAGCGAGAAGTGGACGTAACGGCCGGGGTACTTTTCGAGGTCGGCCAGCAGCGACGCGAGGTTGTCGCTCGCTTCGGTCAGCGAATCGTAGAGCGCGGCGTCGTTCAGCAGCTTGCCGACGGTTCCCTCGCCCGACCCGATGCGGGCCAGCAGACCGTTGACCTCGCCGACCGCATCGGAGAGCTGCCGCGCGAATCCGCCGTCGGCCAGATCCGCGGCGATGCGGTTCACGCTCCCCACGATACTGTCCACGCGCGGAGCGTTCTCGCCGAGCATCGCGGAAAAGGCCGCGAGATTCTCCACGGCGGCTTTCAGATTGTGTTTCTCGGCGTCGAGAATCCCGGCCAGGTCGCCCGTGACGGTATCCAGATGGCCCAGCGTCCCGGTGATGCTCTGCGCATTGGCCTCCAGCAGGTCATTGAGGTTCGTCAGCGTGCGCGAAAGGTCGCCCGTCACCTGCGAGATCTTCTGCTTGAAAAAATCCAGCTCCGATCCCGCCATGTCCATCAGGTCGCGGTCGCGGCTCGAACGCAGCGTGTCGCCCTTTTCGAGATAGGTATGGGCCGAACCGTAGGTGATCTCGATGGCTTTCGACCCCATCAGGCTGTTGCTGAATATCTTGGCCTCGGAATCGGTCGGAATCCGGTACTGGCGTTTGACGGTCAGTTGCAGCACGACGTTGTCGCTGCGCCCGGGATCGAACGAAATGCCCGTCACCGTACCGATCTTCACGCCCTTCATCATGATCGGCGAGGCCGTCTGCACGCCGTTGATCTGGTCATAGGCGGCGTAATAGACCGAATTGCGGCTGAAAATGTCGAATCCTTTCAAAAACCGGATTCCGGCCCATGCGGCGATGAGCATCGCCACGGCGAAAATTCCGATTTTAGCTTCTCTCTTCATAGCTGAAATTTTATTTTACGATTTGCGTTCCCCGGCAGCTCACCACGAAAGCCTCCGGGAATACCCTGCGGACCTCGGCCGCCTTGCGCTGGGCCGCGGCGCGGGTTTCGTATTCTCCCACACAGTATTTGTAGGGGAAACGCCCCTCGGAAGTGAACTGCTTCACCTTGCCCTTGTAGTCGCGGAACTGCGCCGAGGAGACGGAGACCGGCGACGCCGAGGCCATCACCTGCACCGTGTAGCGCAAGGGCTGTGCGGCAGGCTTCCGCACCGGTTTTTCAGCGGCCGGTTTCGCGGCATCCGCTTTCGGTTTCTCCGCGGCGGGTTTCTCTTTCGGCTTCGCGGGCTCCGTTTTCGGCTTCGGCGTCTCGGCCGCGGGCTTCGCCGCGGGTTCCGGAGCGGGTTCCGGAGCGGCGGGCTTCGCCTGCTCCTCCCCGGCCATACGCGTCCCGATCACATAGGACGAATAGTCACGCACGGCCCGGTAAAGCGAGCGGGCGATCTCGTTCTGCCCCTTCTCCGACTTCATGTAGGCCGCCTCCTGCGGGTTGGACATGAATCCGATCTCGGTCAGCACGCCCGGCATGTCCGTAGCGTAGAGCACGCGCAGCAGCTGCGGTTTGATGCCGCGCGAATGACGCCCGGCTTTCAGGTAGTTGTTCTGGATGCAGCGGGCCAGGGCCATGCTGTACTCGCCGTAGGTGAACTGCAAGTTCTGGATATAGGCCCGCACGATGGCCGCCGTCCGCTCGTCGGACATGTCGATCAGGTCCTCGCGGTTACTCTCGTAGAGGGCGTTCTCGTTGTAAAGCTGCTCCTTGGGGCTCTCGCCCATGATGAGCGTCTCGACGCCCCGGGCCGCCGCGACGGGCGCCGCATTGACGTGGATCGAGATGAAGAGGTCGCCCCCGGCCTTGTTGGCGATGTCGGCACGCGCCTGCAAGTCCGAAGCCAGGTCCTTCCCCAGCTCCTTGTCCGTCTTGCGGGTGTAGACCACCTTCACGCCCGGCATCCCATCTTCGATGAGTTTGCCCAGCTTCAAGGCCACCTTCAGCGTCAGGTCCTTTTCATAGACTCCCCCGTAATGCGCCCCGGGAAATTTGCCTCCGTGTCCTGCGTCGATCACCACGACTTCGAAGCCGTGCGCAATATTCTCTGCGGCGGCAACGTTGGTAAAAACGATTGCGGCTGCGAAGAGGAGTAGCAACAAGAGTCGTGTGCGCATATTTAATGGTTGCAAATGTGAGCTTTCTGTATTTTTTTACCTATCTTTGTCGGGCTTAAAATGCGGCGGGAACGCACCTGCGGGGCATTCCGGGCGTTTTTGCCGACTTGTCGGCAAAGGTATGGAAAATTTTTGGGATTTTGGATAGAATTAGGGTAAAATATCTCCTGTCGGCGACGGTTCTGCTCCTGTTCGCCCAGATCGTCCTGGGCGGCGCGGCCCCCCGCGCGGCGTTCGACGGCCCCGTGTCCGACACCCTTCCGACTCCCCTCCCCGCCGACACCGTGAGCCCGTCTGCGAACCAAGCGCCGGCCCCTTCGCGGCGCGAGGCACGGCAGCAGGCCCGCGAAGAGGCCCGGCGGCGCGCCGCCTTCAACGCCCTGCCGCAGGAGGAGCGCGACTCGCTCTTCTCGGCGCAGGTCGATTCGCTCGTCGCCCGGAAAACCGACTCGCTGAACATGTCCCGCCCCGACTCGCTCGCCGCAGACACGCTGCACCGCGACACGGTCAAGAAACCGCGGCCCGCGGGCGCCTTCCTCGACGATCCGATCGCGGGCAAGAACACCGACTCACTGGTCTACGATGTGCGCAACAAGCTGGTCTACATCTACAACCAGGGCGATGTCACCTATCAGAACAGCAACCTCAAGGCCGACTTCATGCGCATCGACATGAACTCGAAACTGGTCCACGCCTACGGCAAACCCGACTCGGTGGAGGGCAAGTTCATCATCACCAAGCCCGAGTTCTCCGACGGTTCGGCCTCCTACCAGATGGACACGATCACCTACAACCTCGACTCGAAGAAGGCCAAGATCAAGGGCGTGGCCACGCAGCAGGGCGACGGCTGGCTGGTGGGCGGCAGCGTGAAGAAGATGCCCGACAACACGATCAACATCCAGCACGGCAAATACACCACCTGCGACGAGACGGACCACCCGCACTTCTATCTGGCGATGACCAAGGCGAAGGTCATTCCGGGCAAGAAGGTCGTCACCGGCCCGGCCTACCTGGTGATGGAGGACGTGCCGATCTACTTCCTCGGCATCCCCGAGGGCTTCTTCCCGATCAACATGGGTCCCAAGTCGGGCCTGCTGATGCCGACCTACGGCGAGGAGTACTCCAAGGGATTCTTCCTGCGCGACCTGGGCTACTACTTCACGCTGGGCGAATACGCCGACCTGGCGGTGCGCGGCGGCTTCTACACGCTCGGTTCGTGGGAGGCATCGGCCGCCTCGCGCTACATCAAGCGCTACAAGTACAGCGGCAGTTTCAACATGCAGTACTCGAACGTCAAGACGGGCGAAAAGGGCGAGGACGATTACATCAAGCAGAGCAACTTCCGCATCCAGTGGACCCACTCGCAGGACGCCAAGGCCAACCCGGGTTCGACGTTCTCGGCCTCGGTGAACTTCGCCACCAGCGGTTACAGCCGCTATTCGGCCACCAACCTCAACGACATTCTCGCCACGCAGACCAACTCGACGATCTCCTACTCGAAGAACTGGGCCGGCACGCCTTTCTCGCTCTCGGCGAACATGGCCATCTCGCAGAACTCGCAGAACAAGTCGATCTCGGTGACGCTGCCGACGGTGGTGTTCAACGTCTCGCGCTTCTACCCCTTCAAACGCAAGGAGAAGACCGGCAAGGACCGCTGGTACGAGAAGATCTCGATGCAGTACACGGGCAAGATGACCAACTCGGTGACCACCACCGAGTCGGAGATCTTCTCGAAGAAGACGCTCGAAAACATGAAGAACGGCATCGAGCACTCGATCCCCATCTCGGCGTCGTTCAACCTCTTCAACTACATCAACCTTTCGCCGTCGGTCAACTACAACGAAAAGTGGTACTTCAAGAAGGTCGAATACGAGTGGAACCCCGTCACGAACCAGACCGACACGCTGCCCACGAACTACGGTTTCTACCGCCTCTACAACTACAACCTCAGCGTCTCGGCCTCCACGACGGTCTACGGCATGTACGACTTCACGAAGAAGAGCCGCAACCGCAAGATCCAGGCGATCCGCCACACGCTGACCCCCTCGATCGGATTCTCCTACGCCCCGGATTTCAGCGACCCCAAATACGGCTACTACAAGACCCGCCAGACCGACTCGACGGGCCGTTTCACGACCTATTCGCCCTATGCCGTCAACGCCTACGGCGTTCCGTCGTCGGGACGCTCGATGTCGATGAACTTCTCGCTGTCGCAGAACCTCGAAATGAAGGTGCTCTCGAAACGCGACACCTCGGGCGTGAAGAAGATCAAGCTCATCGACGAACTGCGCATCAGCGGCTCGTACAACTTCCTGGCCGACTCGATGCGCCTGTCAACCATCCCGATCTCGTTCCGCACGACGCTGTTCAACAACTTCGGCATCAACCTCTCGGCGACGCTCGACCCCTACCGCGTCTCGCCCGAGGGCAAACGCTACGACAAGCTCTTCTTCCCGGGGCGTATCGTCTCCACGGGCTGGTCGTTCGGCTACACCTTCAAGTCGCGCGCCGACAAGTCCCAGCCGGCCATGAACGACATCACGTCGATCCCTCCGGAATACATGAACCCCTTCTACGACCCTTACGGGCACATGGACCCCGTGCTGCGGCGGCAGTACATGGCGCAGAGCTACTACGACTTCTCGCTGCCGTGGAACTTCGGCTTCAACTACTCGGTCAACTACTCGATCTCCTACGTCAACAACGGCACGACGGGCTACCGCAAGAACGTCACCCAGACGGTCGGGTTCAACGGCTCGCTGAATGTCACGCCCAAAACCGGCATTAATTTCCAGGGCGGCTTCGACATCAAGCAACGGAAGCTCACGACCTCGTCGGTCTCCATCACGCGCGACCTCCACTGCTGGCAGATGTCCTTCTCGTGGATACCGTTCGGCTACCACCGTTCGTGGAGTTTCAACATCGGCGTCAAGGCCGCGTCGCTCTCCGACCTGAAATACGACAAGTCGCAGTCGATGTACGACAACATGTACTAAACGAAAAGCGGCGGTGTCGGAAATCGACACCGCCGCTTGACTTCATGAATCAAATCAATCAATTTTTATGGGTCTGGGAAAATCCTCCCATTTCCGTGAATCCGAGTAATATATTTTGGACTCTCCAACGCCATTACTGAAAGATAACGTATAGTGAAGAGAATCTATCCGCTGATAATAATAGGGCGGATTACTCTCATCTACTATCGCTATACCGATATCCGAAAGAGACGATGGGGTCGTACCAATAGAATCCTTATAAGAATCTATCCGTTCAATTACAGCATTGCCACCATCAATCATTTGTGATTCATAGCTGCAACTACACAGCATAAGCGGTGTGCTTAAAATGAATAGGACTAATTTCATACTGAGGATTCCGTGTAGTGCATACGGGAGTTGTCGATTCGTGCGAGAGGGTGGTTTATGATCGCTTTTCTAATTAATTATAAGTGCGTCACCTCAGCCGGCTCGCGGTCGATGTAGTTGGGATAGCGGAACTGCGGCATCCCGAAAGCCATCGCCGCACAGATGCGGCGGCCTTCGAGCCCCAGCATCCCGTTCAACCGCGCCGCCCGGTCCTGCCGGAGGGCCGTCAGCACGAACCCCATGTAGATCTGGCTCACGCCCAGCGCCTCGGCCATCAGCGAAGCGTTCTGACAGGCCAGATTCGCATCCTCGGCCCCGAAACGGTTCTCTTTCGGGGCATGGATGAACAGCACCGCCGTCGCACCCCGCAGCACGCGGTCGCGGCCTTCGGCGTACTCGCGCCGCAGGCGTTCGAAGACGAGCACATAGCGGTACACCTCCGGCACGATGCGGCTCAGCCACGGCCGCACGAGCGGACTTCGCAGGCGTTTTTCCAGCTTTCCGAACACCCCGAGGGTGTACTCCGTAATCCCCCGCAGCTTCTCCGGATCGGTCACCAGCGTATAACCCAGTTGCCGGGCGTTGCTGGCCGTCGGGGCGCGGTCCGCCGCCGCAACGATGCGGTCCAGCATCTCCTGCGGCACGGGAGTCTTTTTCAGGGCCCGGTTCGACCGCCGCACAGCCATCAGCAGCTCCACCTGTTCGGGCGTCGGCAGCGCGGCGTAATCGGCGGCGTGCACCCGTTCTGGCGGGAACGCCTCGTGCGCCACCGACCCCGTGGGACAGGCGGCCACGCAATGACCGCAGACGATGCAACTCCCGGGGTTGCACAGCGTCACCGGAACCCCGGCTCCCTCCTGTTCGAAAATCTGCGAAGGGCACACCTTCACGCAACGGCCGCAGCGGATGCAGCTCTCCCGGATCGAAATCTCCATCGGGCTCCTAATGGCTCACCCCCTCCATTTCGGCGGGGTCGTGCTTGTATTTGAAAACGAGTGCGAAGACGACAGCCACCGCGAGGGCGTATCCCGCGAAGATGAACCACGAATCGGGCCAATGGAAGGCATCCACCACGGCGCCCGCGGCATACGATCCGAAGAAGGCGCCGAAGCCGTTGGTCATAATCATAAAGACGCCCTGCGCCGAAGAACGTATCTCGCGGCTGGTCTCCTTTTCGACGAAGAGCGACCCCGAGATGTTGAAGAAGTCGAACGCCACGCCGTAGACGATCATCGAGAGGATGAGGAACACGGCTCCCGAACCGGGGTTGCCCACGCCGAAAAAGCCGAAGCGCAGCACCCAGGCCAGCATCGAGATCAGCATCACCTTCTTGATTCCGAAACGCCGGAGGAAGAAGGGAATCAGCAGGATGCAGAACGTTTCGGACATCTGCGACAGCGAGAGCAGGATCACCGAATGTTTCACGATGGCCGAATCGGCATACTGGGGCATCGTTCCGAAATTCTGGATATAACTGTCGCCGAAGGCATTGGTGATCTGGAGCGCGGCGCCCAGCAGCATCGAGAAGATGAAGAAGACGGCCATGCGCTTCTCCTTGAAGAGCGCGAAGGCGCGCAGTCCCAGCGTATCGACCCACGACTGCTTGCGCACGCCGCGGTTGACGGCGCATGCGGGCAGCGTGAACGAGTAGACGGCCAGCACGAACGACAACGCCGCCGCGACATACAACTGCCAGGCGGTGAGTTTGATCTGCACGCCTCCGATATGCACCAGATCGACGAACCACATGGCGGCGATGAATCCCACGGTGCCCCACACGCGGATGGGCGGGAAGTGCTTCACGCTGTCGAGTTTCGCCAGATCGAGGGCGTTGTAGGCCACGGAGTTCGACAGCGCGATGGTCGGCATGTAGAACATCACGCTCAGCAGCATGCAGCTGTACAGCGGCGCATACTGGGTCTGCGCGGCCGCGGCGATGAGGAACCCGCCGCTGACGAGGTGGCAGATGCCCAGCAGTTTCTGCGCCGGAACCCAGCGGTCGGCGATGATTCCCATGACGGCGGGCATGAACAGCGAGGCAACGCCCATCGTGGCGAAAAAGCTGCCTATCTGCAATCCGGAGAAACCGAGCCCCCCGATATAAGCCCCCAGCGAGATGAGCCACGAACCCCAGATCGCATACTGGAGGAAGTTCATGACGATAAGCCGGAATTTAATTCCCATAATCTTCTGATTTTGTGTAAATTTTAAGTTTCAAACGGTTTTCCCTTCGCGGGATTATAACAAATGTACGAAAAAATTTCGGTAATTTTCTTTGCATTTGAAAAATAAAGTCCTACTTTTGCATCACCAAAATCTACTGAGCTATGGTGTAACGGTAACACAACAGATTCTGGTCCTGTTATTCCAGGTTCGAATCCTGGTAGCTCAACTCAAAAAGGATGCCTCGCATGCGGGGCATCCTTTTTCGTTCTCGGGCTATTTCCCCGCGTCCTGCGCGCTCCGGTGGAGGGGAAGGGCCGCCGCCCGGAGCGAACAGACGGTACGATGCCTCGGACACCGCCGACAAAAAAAGCCGGGAGAACCCCCTACCGGAGTTCTCCCGACTGTACGGACAAAGCCAGAGGGCTATTTGCCGAGCCCCATCTTCTCGATCAGGGCCTTGGTTTCGGGTTTGTGGCCCCGGAAACGCTCGTAGAGCTTCATCGGGTGTTCCGTGCCGCCTTTCGAAAGGATGTTGTCGCGGAACGACGAAGCCACCTCGCGGCTGAAAATACCCTTCTCCTTGAAGAGCGAGAAAGCGTCGGCCTCGAGCACTTCGGCCCACTTGTAACCGTAGTAACCCGCCGCGTAGCCGCCCGAGAAGATGTGGCCGAACGAGGGCGCCATAGCGGTTCCCGCAATGACGGGCATCACCTGCGTCGGGGCCATCGAAGCCACCTCGAACTGCTCCACGTCGCCGTCGAACGGCTCGGTGAGCGTATGCCAGGCCATATCGGTCATGCCGAACGAGAGCTGGCGCACGTTGGCGTAGGCCGCCAGGTAGTTCTGCGCGGCGACGATGCGGTCCACGATCTCGGCGGGAATCGGTTCGCCGGTCTCGTAATGCACGGCCCACAAGTCGAGGAACTCCTTCTCGGTGGCCCAGTTCTCCATGATCTGCGAAGGCAGCTCCACGAAATCGCGGTAGACGCTCGTGCCGGTCAGCGACTCGTATTTACCCTCGCCCAGCATGCCGTGGAGGGCGTGCCCGAACTCGTGGAGGAAGGTCTCCATCTCGTCGAAAGTCAGCAGCGAAGGCGTCGTCTCGGTGGGCTTGGTGAAGTTCATCACCAGCGACACCAGCGGGCGGGTCTCCTTGCCGTCCTCGATCTTCGTGCCGCGGAATTCGGTCATCCACGCCCCCGAACGCTTCGAGGCACGGGGGAAGAAATCGAGGTAAAGCACCGCCATGAAACGACCGTCGGCATCCGTCACGTCGTAGGCCGTCACGTCGGGATGGTAGACCGCGATCTTTTCATTGGGCGTGAAATTCAGCCCGTAGAGTTTGTTGGCCAGCATGAAGACGCCCTTCTTCACGTTTTCGAGTTTCAGGAAGGGTTTCACCAGCTCGTCGTTCAGGGCGTATTTCTCATCCTTGTATTTCTCGGTGTAATAGGCCCAGTCCCAGGGCATCAGCTCGCCTTCGAAGCCGAGCGACGCGGCATAGTCGGCGACCATGCGGTAGTCGGCGTCGGCATAGCTCTTGGTCTCGGCGAGCAGTTCGGCGAGGAAGTCGTTGACGGTCTTCGTGTTCTCGGCCATGCGGTTTTCGAGCACGTAATCCGCATAGCATTTGTATCCCAGCAGATTGGCCATCTTCAGGCGCGTGTTGACGATCTTCTTCACGATCCCGGTGTTGTCGTATTCACCGCCCAGCGCCTTGGAGCCGCTGGCCCGCCAAAGTTTCTCTTTCAGGGCGCGGTTCGACGAGTAGGTCATGAAGGGAAGGTAGCTGGGGTATTGAAGCGTCACCGTCCAGCCCTTTTCGCCGCGGGCCTTGGCCTCGGCGGCCATCCCCTCCTTCACGAACGCCGGCAGCTCGGCCACCACCTTCGGATCGGTGATGTTGAGCGTAAAGGCGTTGGTCGCGGCCAGGGCATTCTGCCCGAATTGCAGCGTCAGCGCCGACAGTTCGGAGGAGTACTGGCGGTAGAGCTCCTTATCGGCGTCGGACAGGGCCGCACCGCTGCGGGCGAAGCCCTTGTAGGTGTTCTCCAGCAGTTTTTTGTCCTCTTTCTTGAGGCGTCCCGGATGCTCGTAGACGTATTTCACGCGGGCGAACAGTTCGGGATCGAGCGAAATGTCGTTCGACAGCTCCGTCAGCTTGGGCTGCACGCGCTGCGCGATCTCCTGCATCTCGTCCGACGAATCGGCTTCGAGCAGGTTGAAGAAGAGCCCCGAGATGCGGTTGAGCAACTCGCCCTGACGCTCCAGCGCCACGATCGTGTTGCCGAAGGTCGGCTTCTTGGGGTTCTTGACGATCGCCTCCACCTCGGCGCGCGAGCAGGCGATCGCGGCGTCGAACGCCGGTTCGTAGTCCGAGAGTTTGATCTCGGAGAACGGCGGGGTCTCGTGAGGCGTATCCCATGCGGCCAGCAGGGGATTCGACATATCCAGTTCGGGCAGCTGCGCTTCGGGAATCGAATTGTCGGCACAGCCTGCCGCCATAGCGGAAACAGCCATAATAAAGAGTGCTTTTTTCATTTTTTATTTCGGTTTTCGGGTTTCTTTCTGAATGGGTTTCGTCCGGTCAGTTTTCGGGAACAGCCTCTACGCGGAAGCCCTCGGCAGGCTCAGGCGAGCCGGCCAGCGAATCGGCCGGTTCGGGTTCGTTCCACAGCCCCCGGCTGCGGAGCATCGCCCGCTTGTCGGGGTCCTTGCCGCGGAAATCGCGGTACATGGTCATGCCGTCCTCCGAGCCGCCGCGGGCGAGGATCTTGCGGCGAAAATCGTCGGCGATCTTCTTGTTGAACAGGTCGCCGCTCTCGCGGAAGGCTTCGAAAACGTCCTTGTCCAGCACCTCGGCCCACGTGTAGAAATAGTAGCCCGCGGAGTATCCGCCGTCGAAGATGTGCGAGAAGTAGGGATAGCGGTAGCGCGGCTCGATCTGCGGAATCAGCCCGCGTTTTTCGGTCAGGGCCTTCCGCTCGAACTCCATCGGGTCGAACGGCTCGTATTCGGTGATCGAGTGGATGTCCATGTCCGACAGCGACGCGGCGATCAGCTCCGTGGTCATGAAGCCCTGGTTGAACAGCTCGCTGCGGCGCAGCTTCGCCACCAGATACTCCGGAATCACCTCGTTCGAACGGTAGTGCACGGCGTACTGCTTCAGCACCTCGGGATCGAAGGCCCAGTTCTCCATCAGCTGCGAGGGCAGCTCCACGAAATCGCCCTCCACCTCGGTCAGTCCGCGGTACTTCACGTCGTGGAAAAGGAAATGGAGCGCATGCCCGAATTCGTGGAACAGCGTTTCGGTTTCGTCGAGGGTCAGCAGCGCGGGGGCGTTGCTCGTCGGACGGGTGAAGTTGCAGACGATCGACACCACGGGCGCCACGCACTTGCCGTCCTCGTAGGTCTGCTCCACGTAGTTGCCGCACCACGCGCCCTGGCTCTTGCCGTCGCGCGGGAAATAGTCGAAATAGAGCACGCCCAGATGCGATTCGTCGGCATCGAGCACCTCGTAGGCGATCGCATCGGGATGGTACAGCGGCACGACGATGGGACGGAACGTGATGCCGTAGAGGCGGTTCGCCAGGAAGAAAATCCCCGACTGCACGTTCTCCAGCGAGAAATAGGGACGCAACAGCTCCTCTTCTAGCTGGTATTTCTGCTTGCGGACCTTCTCGGCATAGTACCACCAGTCCCACGAGGCGAACTCCCCGTCGGGGTAATCCTTTCTGAAGAGCTCCTCCATCTCGGCCAGTTCGCCCTTGGCGCGCTCCAGCGCGGGCGTCCAAATCTCGTTCAGCAGCTTGTAGACGGCGTCGGTCGTCCCGGCCATCTCGTCGGCCACCACATAGTCGGCATACGACGGATAGCCCAGCAGATGGGCCTTTTCCGTGCGCAGGCGGATGAAGTCGTTGATCAACTGTTTGTTGTCGTACTCGTCGCCGTTGTTGCAGCGGTTGAGATACGCCTTGTAAATCTCCTCGCGCAGTTCGCGTTTCTGGGAGTAGGTCAGAAACGGGATCAGGCTGGGTTTGTGCAGCGTGAAGACATACTTGCCCTTCTTGCCCGTCGCTTCGGCCTTCTCGCGGGCCTGATCGCGGACGTTGGAGGGAATGCCGTCCAGGTCGGCCGATTCGAGCACCAGCGCATAGTTGCCGTTCTCAGCGAGGATGTTCTGCCCGAACTTCACCGCAGCCAGCGACAGTTCGCCGTTGATGGCTTTCAGACGGGCTTTCTGCTCGGCGTCGAGCAGCGCCCCGGCGCGCACGAAATCGCGGTAGGTCTTCTCCAGCAGACGGTTCTGCTCGGCATCGAGCTCCAATGCGCCGCGCCGGTCGTAGACGGCCTTCACCCGTTCGAAGAGCTTTTCGTTCAACAGAATCTTGTCGGCGTGCGCCGCCAGCAGGGGCATCACCCGCTCCTGCAAAGCCTGCATCTCGGGGGTGTTCTCCGCAGCGCAGAGCATGCCGAAGATCAGCTCCGTCTGCGCAAGCATCCGCCCCGAGCGGTCGTAGGCGAGGATGACGTTCTCGAACGTCGGGGCGTCGTTGTCCGACGTGATGGCGTCGATCTCGGCGTCGTGCAGCGACATGCCGCGCTCCAGGGCGGGCAGGAAGTGTTCGGGAGCTATCCGGTCGAAGGGCGGCACCCCGTAGGGCGTATTCCATTCGGCGAAAAAGGGATTTTCGCCCGCATGCTTGTCGGATTTGCAGGACACGAGTGTCATGGTCAGAATAAGTGTCAATAAAGCGGTGATACGTTTCATGCTGTCGTGTTATTTTAGTAACTTTGCCGCATATTATTTACAAAGTTACAATAAAATTCCATAAATAACGCCTCCGATCATGCAACTATTTTACGCACCGGACATCATGCCGCCCCTGTACGCCTTGGGCGAGGAGGAGTCGAAACACTGCGTCCGCGTACTGCGTCTGCGGCGCGGCGGACGTATCCATATAACCGACGGACGGGGCAATTTATTTTGCTGCGAGATCACCGACGACGATCCCAAACGCTGTACGGTGCGGATCGTCAGCGTGGAAGAGGAGTTCGAAAAAATGCCCTATGCGCTGACTCTGGCCGTCGCGCCGACGAAAAGCCCCGACCGTTTCGAGTGGCTGTTAGAGAAGGCCACCGAGGTCGGCGTCACGGAGTTCCTGCCCCTCGACACGGCCCACAGCGAACGGCACGTCTTCAAGCCCGCACGGGGCGAGAAGGTCATCACCGCAGCCCTGAAACAGTCGCTGAAAGCCTACCGCCCGGCGCTGCTGCCCCTCACGCCCTTCCGCGAAGCGGTGCTGCGGCCCTTCGAGGGACGGCGTTTCATCGCCCACTGCGCCCCGGCCCGGTCGCCCGAAGGCAAGGTCTACCTCCCCGACGCGCTCCGCCCGGGCGAGACGGCCGCGGTCTTCATCGGCCCCGAGGGGGATTTCTCGCCCGAGGAGATCGATTTCGCCCTCGCCCGCGGGTTCGAGGAGATCACCCTCGGCACCCAGCGTCTGCGCACCGAAACGGCGGCCCTCGCGGCCGCAGTCATGGCGGCGGTGGTCAACCCGCCTAAGAGGCGGGACTTAGGAGTGGCGGAAGCGGGAAACGGGATTTGACATGCAAAATCCTGCCGCAGCACCTAAAACCCGCTTTTTAAGCGGAGGTTTTGATACTTTTGCCGCCAAAAGTACATAATCAGACTGCGAATGTTAAAAAATATAAAACCTGAATAACTTGCAACGCCTCCACACCATCTTCCTGTCGTTCTTCAAGATCGGACTCTTCACCTTCGGCGGCGGCTACGCCATGCTTCCGCTGATCGAGCGGGAGCTCATCGCCAAACGCAAATGGATCGAGCAGAAGGAGTTCCTCGACCTGCTGACCCTCGCGCAGTCGGTTCCGGGGCCGATCGCCGTCAACACCTCGGTCTTCGTGGGCTACAAGGTCCGCGGCTTCGGCGGTGCCGTGGCGGCCCTGCTGGGGTGCGTGCTGCCGTCGTTCGCCATCATCCTGGCCATCGCGCTCTTCTTCTCCGACATCCGCCAGAACCCGGTCATCGACGCCGCCTTCAAGGGCATGCGCCCGGCCGTCGTGGCGCTCATCATCGGCCCGGTCATCTCGCTGGCCCGGGGCATGCACTGGACCATGCTGGGGGTGATCGCCCTCGCGGCCCTCGCAGTCTGGGGGCTGGGCTGGTCGCCGATCTGGGTGCTCGCCGCCGCAGCCCTGTCGGGCATCGCGTGGGAACTCGCAACCGTTAAAAAGAAAGGAAAGCAATGATACTCTGGCAACTCTTCCTGTCGTATCTCAAAATCGGATTCTTCGGATTCGGCGGCGGCTACGCCATGCTGTCGCTGATCCAGAACGAGGTGGTCGTGCAGCACCAATGGATGACCAACGCCCAGTTCGCCGACATCGTCGCCGTGTCGCAGATCACCCCCGGCCCCATCGCCATCAATTCGGCGACCTACGTGGGTTACAGCGTCGGGGTCCAGACCGGACACCTCTGGTGCGGCATCCTCGGGTCGGTGATCGCCACCTTCGCCGTCTGCCTGCCGTCGCTCACGCTGATGATCCTCGTGGCGCGCTTCTTCATGCGGCTCCAGCACAACCGGCTGGTCGAGGGGGCCATGCGGGGCATGCGTCCGGCGGTGATCGGCATGATCGCCGCGGCGGCCCTGCTGCTGATCTTCCCCCACAGCGATGCCCCCGGCGATCAGAACTTCATCGACGCCTGGAGCTGGGTGCTGTTCGGCGGAGTCTTCGCAGGGTCGTGGCGCAAGATCAACCCCATCCTGCTGATCGTCCTTTCGGCCGCGGCCGGAATACTCATCTATTACGTGTTCTGACGTGCGCCGTCAGCCCGCCGTACAAACGCCGGGCCCGCGTCAGCACATGCAGTGTTCCCAGGATTCCCGCGGCAAGTCCCGCGGCGTAATGGCACAGCCCGACCGGCGTGTTGGCCCCATCTACGCAGCACAATAACAGCACCGCCGTAACAAGCAGCGGAACGCATACGGCCGACAGCGCCGCTACGATCCGGCTCCTGCCCTTCGGGCCTTTCGCCCACAGCCCTCTATACCACCCCCAATGGTCCCTGACGTGTATGGCTCCGAACACCGTAAACAGCAGACTGACAAGCGTATGGAACACCGCCCAGCCGTGCCAAAGTTCATGGTCTGCGCCGTGCCCCGCGACATGCAGTTCCAAACCCGTATATACCGTCAGCGCAAAAAGAGGCGCCAATACTGCATCCACAAGGAATACAAACCGTTTTTCGTTCATCGTTTTTTTTGATTGCAAAATAACGGCTTGCCGGGCAAACGGACAATGGACGCCACGAGGCGGGAATTGGACTATTCGAGGTATTTTTTCCGATAGGCGGTGGGATTCATTCCGGTCTGCTTCGTGAACAGGCGGGTAAAATAGGCATAATCGTCGAAGCCCAGTTCGCAGGCTATCTCCCCGATGTTGCGCGTCGTATAGACCAGCATGCGTTTCGCGCGCAGCACGATTTCGTTCCGGATGTACCTGCCGACACTCTCCCCGGTCACGTTTTTCACCACCTCGTTCAGATAGACCGGGGAGATATGCAGCGCCGCCGCATAGTGGGCCGGATTCCGGACGATCCGGCCGTCTTCCGCCAGCAGTTCCCTGAATGCCAGCACGATTTCCACATGCCGCCGGTTTCCGGGCAATCGGCCGACCGCGCTCCGCAGAATCTCTGTCACCATCCCCATCAGCGCATCCGACAGATACCGCACGATGCGTTTCGAATCGTCGTTCTCCAGGCTGTCCATCCTGCGGAGGATCATCGCAAACAACCGTTCCAGTTCGTCCCGCTGCGCCCCGGCGGTACGGCAGGGCGCCGGACACAGCGCATATTCGGCGAGCACCTGCTTATTCGGGGGATCGACGAGCGCAGCGTCCGCAAAGAGGAGCAGCGCCTCGGCGTCGCCGGCATCCGCGACGCGGTGGACCTGTCCCGGCCGGACAGCCACGACATCGCCCTCCGAAAGGCGGTACTCCCTGAAGTCGATGCCGACACGGCAGCTTCCGCCGGTCACCAGCCCGAACACATAGAAATCGTCGCGGTGGGCATATCCGACAGGCTCTCCCGCCGACCGGGAAGCGATCTCCTTGACGAATATCCCGAAATCGGAACGCTGGGCCGCCTTGTGCAGGGGGATGGAGGCGGATTCCGGATTCACAGCGCCAACAGCATGGTCCCGCCCGTCAGCAGCAGAAACAGGAAAGCCGCGAGGAACAGCATGCCCAGCACGGCGACGAAGGTTCCGATGCACCCCCACCGCTGGTCGCCGCCCGGCAGCGGGTCGGTCAGCAGGGCGATGACGAGCCCCACCAGCGGCGTGAAGATCACGCTCAGAAGAAACGCCCAGCCGAAGCCGATGCGCCGGCGGCTGCCGATGATCCCCACCAGCACGGAGAGGAAACAACCGCTCAGAAGTCCGAATATCAAGGTCAGAACACTCATATCTTGCGTTTTAATCCAATGTCAAAAGGCGCCTACCGCGTGAACCGGTAATAGGTCCCCAGCGGCAGTTCCTTGCCGGCGCGGTCGGAGAAGCACAGTTCGCCCCACTGTTCCGTGCGCGGAGCCCCGAACGCCTGCCTTACGGCGGTGCGGGCCAGCGTCGGGGAAAGCCCCATCGAATAGAGGTTCAGCACGAGGAAGGCGTTTTCCGGTTCCAGCAGCCGCGCACAGCAATCCAGCATCTCGCAGATGTCGTCCTCCAACACCCACTTTTCGCCGTTGGCCCCGCGCCCGTAGGCCGGAGGATCAAGGATGATGCCCCGATAGCGGCTGCCGCGGCGAACTTCGCGCCGCACGAATTTCAACGCATCCTCGACGATCCACCGCACGCCCTCCAGACCGCTCTGCTCCATGTTCCCGCGCGCCCACGTCACCACCTGCTTCACCGAATCGACGTGCGTCACCTCGGCTCCGGCGGCCCGGGCCGCCAGCGTCGCGCCGCCCGTGTAGGCGAAGAGGTTCAGCACCTTAGCGCCGCCCGAATCCCCGGCCAGTTTCCGGCACTCGTCGTAGATGAAGTTCCAGTTGGCGGCCTGCTCGGGGAAGATCCCCACGTGCTTGAACGACGTGAGCCCCAGCCGCATGCGCAGCCGCATCCTCCGGTAGGAATACTCCACCGTCCAGCGGTCGGGGGTCTTGGGCGCAAGACGCCATTCGCCCCGCTCGTCGCTGCGGGCGTCGCGCAGGAACGCGGCGTCGGCCATGCGGCGCCACTCCTCTTCGGAAAGCGTCCGCCGCCAGATGGCCTGCGGCTCGGGACGGCGCGTCACATAACGCCCGAAACGCTCCAGTTTCTCGAAATCGCCCGTGTCGATCAGTTCGTAATCCCCGAAATCGGGTGTCAGCTGCTCCTGCATTATTTCAGATTTTTCGTGCAATCAATTAGTGACATTTCGCAGGCCGCGCAGTCGAATTCCAGCCGGTAACGGTGCGCGCCGTGCACCAGATAGAGGTCGCCGCGCAGCCGCGGACGCTCGCGGAGACACTCGCCGATCTCGCGGCGGATGCAGTAGGCCGAACGCATCACCCGATGCCCGGCGGTCGTCGGCGCGAGGTCCAGCCCCCGTTCGATCTCCCGCACCCCGTGGTCGCGGTAGAACGCCTCGGCCAACCGGTTGGTGACGTTCTCCTCGGCCGTCAGCCGCTCCGAAGGATACCGCGCCGCCGGATTTTCGGGCAGAATGCGGTGTTCCAACGGCCTGTTCCGGCGCACCTCGTCCAATGCGGAGAGCGCTTCGCGGCGCACCTCGGCGGCCAGCGATGCCGGCACGAACCACTCCGCGCCCCGCACCTCCGCATCCCGCACTGCAAAAATCGTGTCGCCCGACTTCATCGCCTGTACCCGCAGCGCCGAAGCGTTGGCGCCGGGATTCTTCGCCCGGTCGAGCGGCACGGTGCGCGCGGCCGAAGCCGTGACGCCCTCGCAGTCGGTGTAGGTCATCGCAAAACCCTCCGCCGAGACCTCCGCGACGGCCGTGGCAGGAATCACCCGCCGCGTGCGGCTGCGCTCCAGCCGGAGGTTGAACAGCCGGTCGGAATTGCGGTAGACCTCCGCCCCGACGACGATCCCCTCCATGCGGTTGGGCACGATGCGGCGCCCCTCCGCGGCATTGACATTGGTTCCGGTCACGCCGTGCGGCGTGATGAAGCAGATACCGTCGCCCGGAGCCAGTTCAGCCTCCCCGAGAAGCGTAAACCCATTCCCGAAAACCTTCGCCACGCGCCCCACATACTCGCCGACGGCCTTCGGGGTGTCGAACGACGCCACCCCGGGACGCTTTCCGGCAAAAAAGTATTCGGATTCCCCGCGCGTGAAGCTCTTCGAGGGATCGGGCGTGAAGTCCGGGACGCTCTCGCCCGCGGACGACCGCACGAACCCCGGCCGCACGGCCAGCGCCTCGTCCACCGCCCGGCGGTAATAGGCCACGACGTTCTTGATATAATTGGTGTCTTTCAGACGCCCTTCGATCTTGAAGGAGGTGACGCCCGCATCCAGCAGGTCGCCGATGCGGTGCGATAGGTTCATGTCGCGCACCGACAGCAGGTGTTTGCCGGCGATGTAGGTGCGTCCCTGGCCGTCGGTGAGGTCCCAGGCCAGGCGGCAGGGCTGGCTGCATGCGCCCCGGTTGCCGCTGCGCCCCGACATCGACCGCGAAAGGAAACAACGGCCGCTGAAACCCACGCAGATCGCCCCGTGGACGAAGCATTCGACCTCGGCCGCCGTGGCCGAGCAGATCGCCCGGATCTCGTCCAGCGACAGGTTCCGTTCGAGGATCACCCGCGCGAAGCCCGCCTCGCCCAGAAAACGGGCCCCCTCGGGCGTCGAGTTGCACACCTGCGTCGAGGCGTGCAGTTCGACGGGCAGCGACATCCGCCGCAGGGCCATGTCCTGCACGATCAGCGCATCGACGCCCGCGGCGATCAGCTCCCGGGCCTGCCGTTCGGCCTCCTCCAGCTCGTCGTCCCACACCAGCGTGTTGAGCGCGGCATGAACCCTCACGCCGTAGCGGCGGGCGTACTCCACGACGCGGGCGATCTCCTCCGCGGAGTTGCCCGCGGCCTGCCGGGCCCCGAACTTCGCGCCGCCGATATAGACGGCGTCGGCGCCGTAATCCACGGCGGCCACGGCCGAGGCGTAATCTTTGGCGGGAGCCAGGAGTTCGACGGTTTTCACGAATGCGGAATTTTGCACAAAAATAAGACAATTTCAGGAATTGTTTTGTAATTTTGCCCTTCGAAACGCGAAAACATAAAAATCACCCGATACTATGCTTACGATAAAGCAAATCCGCGACGACAAAGAGGCTGCCGTCCGCAAACTGGCGAAAAAAGGCATCGACGCCGCGCCCGTCATCGAAAAAATCATCGCCTTCGACGACCGCCGCAAGGCCGTCCAACTGGAGCTCGACAACACGCTGGCCGCCCAGAACAAGGCCGCCAAGGAGATCGGCGCACTGATGGGCCAGGGCCGCCGCGAGGAGGCCGAGGAGCGCAAACGCTTCGTGGCCGACCTCAAGGAGAAATCCTCGCGCCTCGAAGCCGAACTGAACGACGTTCGGCAGGAGTTGCAGGCCGCCGTCGTTTCGCTTCCGAACTTCCCCGCCGACATCGTCCCCGAAGGCAAGACGGCCGAGGACAACCTCGTGGTGAAACTCGTGGAAAACTACACGACGCTGCCCGAAAACCCGCTGCCCCACTGGGAGCTGGCCCGCAAATACGACATCATCGACTTCGACCTGGGCGTGAAGCTCACCGGCGCCGGATTCCCCGTCTACAAGGGGAAGGGTGCACGGCTCCAGCGCGCGCTGATCAACTATTTCCTCGACTGCAACACCCGGGCCGGCTACCTCGAAGTCGAGCCTCCCGTGATGGTCAACGAGGCTTCGGGCTTCGGCACGGGACAGCTTCCCGACAAGGAGGGCCAGATGTACCACGCCACGGCGGACAATTTCTACCTGGTGCCCACGGCCGAGGTTCCCGTGACGAACATCTACCGCGACGTGATTCTCGAAAAGGAGGATTTCCCGGTGAAGATGACCGCCTACACCCCCTGCTTCCGCCGCGAGGCCGGCTCCTACGGCAAGGATGTGCGCGGACTGAACCGCCTGCACCAGTTCGACAAGGTGGAGATCGTGCAGCTGTCGCTGCCCGAAGTCTCCTACGAGGCGCTCGACGGCATGGTGGCCCATGTCGAAGGGATCGTCAAATCGCTCGGGCTCCCCTACCGCATCCTGCGGCTGTGCGGCGGCGACATGTCGTTCACCTCGGCGCTGACCTACGACTTCGAGGTCTACTCCGAGGCCCAGAAACGCTGGCTGGAGGTGTCGTCGGTGTCGAACTTCGAGTCGTTCCAGGCCAACCGCCTCAAACTCCGCTACCGCGACGAGGAGAAGAAAATCCAGCTGGCACACACGCTGAACGGCTCCTCGCTGGCCCTGCCGCGCATCGTGGCGGCGCTGCTCGAAAACTTCCAGACCCCGGAAGGCATCCGCATCCCCGAGGTGCTGGTTCCCTACACGGGTTTTGATATTATCAAATAAGTTTCTATATTTGCACTGCACACATTAACCATAAACACGAAAAACAATGGCTTACAAAATTACTGATTCCTGCGTAGCATGCGGCACCTGCATCGGCGAGTGCCCGGTAGAGGCTATTTCGGCCGGCGACATCTACGTCATCGACGCCGACAAGTGCATCGACTGCGGCACCTGCGCAGGCGTTTGCCCGAGCGAAGCGATCGTTTCGGAGTAACGAACGGAATATCCGAAAGGAAAGCACACCCCGCAGTTTCGGCCGCAGGGTGTGCTTTCGGTTTAAGACAGAGCGATGGACGACCTTGAAAAAATGAAGGCGGGCCTCTGGCTCCACGCCATCCGCCCGCAGATCGGCGAAGCCCTGCGGCGTGCCGAGGAACTGGTATTCGAACTCAACCGGCTGGCCCCGAGCCGCCGCGAAGAGCGCGAGGCGATCATCCGCCGGCTGTTCGGGCGCATCGGCCGGGATTTCACCATCCACAGCCCGTTCCACTGCGACTTCGGGGAGCAGATCTCGATCGGCGACCATTTCGTCGGCAACTTCAACCTGACGATCCTCGACGAAGCCCCCGTGACGATCGGCGACCACGTCTTCATCGGTCCCAACGTGGGGCTCTACACCGTCAGCCACGCCCTGCTGCCCGACCAGCGCAACGCGGGCATCATGCGTTCGCTGCCCATTACCATCGGCAACAACGTCTGGATCGGGGGCAACACGGTGGTGATGCAGGGCGTGACGATCGGCGACAACACGGTGATCGGCGCCGGGAGCGTCGTCACGCGCGACATCCCCGCGGGGGTGATCGCCGTCGGGTCGCCCTGCCGGGTCCTGCGGGAGATCACCGAGGCAGACCGCATAGCGGAAGTATATTAAAGAAAAAAGAAAAGCGCCCCGTTTTCGGAGCGCTTTTTATTCGATTGAAAGCCCTTTGAAGAGCTCTTCCAAGGTTATCCCGTAAAATTTACACAATTCACAGAGCGTTGACAGCGACAAATTCGTCTTTCCGCCTTCAACGCGACGCATATTCAGGCCCGTATTGAAATACACTGCCTCCTGGGTCAACCCCCGGGCAATCCGCACAGCACGAAGTCTCTCGGCTACGGATTTTATGGCAGTATCATAATGTTTCTGGCCTTTCATAGTACAAAGGACTCGTGAAATCGAAAAAAACAGTCAGACGAATTCGTCTTTTTCGTTTTTTTGATTACCTTTGCACAAACCGGACCGACCCTATATCAACCAGAAATTATCTGCGGGACGGCGACACAACGCGGCATTGCGTCACTGGATCTTCATAGAATTTCGAAAGCCGCGGCCGCCCCGCTTCTTACGAAAAACAGCCCCGGAAATCCGGGGCTGTTTTCAATCTTCATACAATAAGTATTTCGTTCTCCGTTCGCGGTAGCGTTCCACATCGTCGGCCCAGCGGGCGCGTATCTCCGCCTCCGAAGCTCCGGCGAGGATCATCTCGCGCACCCATCCCACGCCGACCAGCTTTTCGAACATCGGCGTGAAGAACTTGTCCCCCATCCCCAAGTCCGCACAGGCGTCGATCACGTACCGCAGCGAAAAGCCCACCTCGCGGGCCTCGGCGAGCGGCATACCGCTCAGATCGACGCCCCGGCACAGCCGTCCTTCGAGCGGCGGATGCTTGGCCCCGGCCGTCGGACGGGGCGTGAAAGAGAACGTGCGTCCGGTCATATCCGGATGTCCGTACATCTCGAACGGTTTGTCAGTTCCCCGTCCGAGGCTGACGACGGTGCCTTCGAAAGGGCACAGCGCGGCATAGAGATAGACGGCGCGCGCGGTCGGCAAGTTGGGCGACGGCACCACGGGCAGGAGGTATTCGGTCGCATGGGTGTAGTTGCGGCACTTCACGACGGTCAGGGCGCATTGCTTCGCCCATCCCTCCCCGGCGGCCATGCGGGCGATCTCGCCCATTGTCAGGCCGTGGAGCACGGGAACGGGAATCGCCCCGACGCCCGACCGGTATTTCATGTCCAGCACGGGACCGTCGATGATGTGCCCGTTGGGATTGGGACGGTCGAGCACCACGACCCGGCGGCCGAAATCGGCGCAGGCATCCATCATCCGCAACATCGAGATATAATAGGTATAGAACCGCAATCCGACATCCTGCATATCCACGACCAACACGTCGAACGAGCGCATCGTCTCGTCCGAAGGACGTTTCGTGTTGCCGTCGTAGAGCGAGCGGATGGGAATGCCCGTCCGTGCATCGACCGAACTTGCGACATGCTCCCCGGCGTCCGCCGTGCCGCGGAATCCGTGTTCGGGCGAGAAGATCGCCGCCACGTCGAAGCCCGCCCCGTGAAGCAGGTCCACGAGATGCACCCGCCCTGCGGCATCGGCCCCGGGCGCTCCGGGCATCTCCGCCACGGAGGTCTGATTGGCCAGCACGGCCACGCGCTGCCCCCGGACGAGCGGGAAATAGGCCGCTGTGTCGGTCATGCCGACCAGCACCCGAGCTGAAAGGGCCGACGGCAAAAGCACCGCCAACAACGATATGACGCTAAGCCTGCGCACCGAACTCCATTAAATATCCCTTGATGAACTGGTCCAGGTCGCCGTCCATCACCGCCTCCACGGCCGAGGTCTGGACGCCCGTGCGGTGGTCCTTCACGCGGCGGTCGTCGAAGACGTAGGAGCGGATCTGCGACCCCCACTCGATCTTTTTCTTCGAAGCCTCCAGAGCCTGCTGCGTCGCCATGCGCTTGTCCAGTTCGCGCTGGTAGAGCTTCGATTTGAGGATGCGCATGGCGTTCTCGCGGTTCATCAGCTGCGAACGGGTCTCCATGTTCTCGATCAGGAACTCCACGGGTTCGCCCGTGTCGGCATCCTTGCCGTGGTAGCGCAGGCGCACCGCCGTCTCGACCTTGTTGACGTTCTGGCCGCCGGCGCCCGACGAGCGGAACGTGTCCCATTCGATGTCCGACGGGTTGACCGTGATCTCGATCGTGTCGTCCACGGCGGGCGAAACGAACACCGACGCAAAGGTCGTCTGCCGCTTGTTGTTGGCGTTGAACGGCGAAAGGCGCACCATGCGGTGCACGCCGTTCTCGCTCTTGAGGTAACCGTAAGCGTACTCGCCCTCGAACTCCATCGTGCAGGATTTCACTCCCACTTCGTCGCCGGCCTGATAGTCCAACACCTTGACCTTGTAGCCGTGGGCCTCGCCCCAGCGGGTGTACATGCGCATCAGCATCGACGCCCAGTCGAGGGCCTCGGTGCCGCCCGCCCCGGCGTTGATGTCGAGGATGGCTCCCAGTTTGTCCTCCTCGCGGCGCAGCATGTTGCGCATTTCGAGATTTCCGATCTTCTCGAGCGTCGCCGCATAGTGGGCGTCCATCTCGGCCTCGGTCACCACCCCCTCCTTCACGAAGTCGGGCATCAGCGCGAGGTCCTCGGCATCCTTGCGCACGGCGTCGTAGTCATCGACCCACGCCTTGATCGCCGCCACCTTGCGCAACTGTTCGCGCGCCTTGTCGGGTTCGTCCCAGAAATTCGGTTCCTGGGTCTTCTCCTCCTCGTTGCGGAGGTCGATGCGCTTCTGTTCGATGTCGAGACAGCGTTCCAGCGCCTCCCGGCGCTGTTCGATCTCCTTGATCTGTTCGGCAAGTACCATAGTTTTCGATTAAATGCTAACAAAAATACGGCAAATAATCCGGAAGTGCAATATCCATACGAAAAGAGCCGCCGATCGGCAGCTCTTTTATCCGGCACTACCGCAATTCAGGCAGTGTGAACGCAGCCGGACGTTGGTCGAAAGGTTTGTAAACCCAATCGGGGAACAACTTGAAATGGAAAATATCGCCCGCATAAATCTGGTAACACGGTTCCGGATTCTCCTTGTAAAAGAGCTCGACCTTCCACCGTTTCTCGATCGCCTCGATCAGGCGGGCGAATTTCTCCACATTGAGGGCGCTCGGATGCAAGTTGTCAAGCGAATCGGTACCTATACCGCCCATTGCAATAGAAACGATCTTTCCGGTATAATCGCACAAAATATAGAGAAAGATACCTCTCATGTCGCCCGTCTTTGCAGCAGCATATTTCTCGATCTCTTCAGGAGTATAGACCGAGCGAATTATCCGTTCCAATTCATCATTGCCGGATATCCCCGTAATCCGAAGTTTCGCCTCATCCCGGAGGAGCAGTGTCCGGCGGGCGTTGGACTCATATTCAAGAAAATCCCCGGACTCCCAAAATTTCTCCCAGGCCGCATTCATCTCCGGCCTTGTCAGTCTGTAAAAGTCCGACCGTTTGACAAGGCAATAGGTCTTGTCGCCCACCTTATATTCTTTCACAATCTGCGACGGCGTAACGTCGGCATGTGCGGGAGCGATCATACCGACCAAAAGCAATACCGAAAGAAGAAACAATAGCTTTTTCATAGGCTAATTATTCGATGGTTTTGCAATATAAATAAAATATTCATAATCAGCAAATCACAATAAAAAAACAGACATCGGAACCATGCCTGTTTTTCAATAAACCAAAAAACGTATTCTCACATTTTTTCGTGCAGTTTCCGTGCGGCGAATTCCAGAATGAAATCGGCCGTGCCCTCGTCGCCCAGCACCGAGGAGCTCACGCAGAGGTGGTAGGTCGAAGCCACGCCCCATGTCCGCGAACTGTAATAATTGTAATACGAAGCGCGGCGGGCGTCCACGCGCTCCATCAGAGCCTGCGCCTCAGCGGGAGTGCAGCCCTGCCGCGCGCAGATGCGGCGGCAGCGGTCTTCGTCGTCGGCCGTGATGAAGACGTTGACGCAGCGCGGATTCTCGCGCAGGATGTAGTCGGCGCAACGGCCCACGAAAACCGCCGACTCCCCGGCGGCGACCTTGCGGATCACGTCGCTCTGAATCTTGAACAGCGCGTCGTTCGACAGAACGTTCGTCATGCCTGCGTCGTCGCCCGCGAAGGGTGCGCGCAGGTAGCCGATCATCGTCGAGAGCACGCCGCGCGACTCCTTTTCATCGGCCTTTTCGAAAATCTCGGGACAAATACCGCTCTCCCGGGCGGCCAGGTTGATCAGCTCCTTGTCGTAGAGGCGGATGCCCAGCCTGCGGGCGATGATCTCCCCGACGGTCCTGCCGCCGCTGCCCAGCTGGCGGCCGATGTTGATGACGAATTTTTCCATATCCCTATCCCTCTTTGGCGGCATTCGCGGCGCCGATGGCGCGGAATTTCCGCAGTTGGTAAGTCAGCATGAAGAACGCCACGAGCGACGCCAGGAAATCCGACAGCGGCATGGCACACCACACGCCCCAACTGCCGCTCCACTCGGTGCAGGCGTCGAAGATGCGGGGCAGGAAGATCAGCCCCGGCATCAGAAACAGCAGCTGGCGCGACAGCGACAGGAAGATCGCCTTGCCGGCCATGCCGACGCTCATGAAGAAGTTCGTGGCCACCATCTGAAACCCGATGATCGGGAAGCAGAAGAAGACGATGCGCATGCCCTCGACCGACAGGCGGATCAGCTCCTCGTCGGAGGTGAACATCCCCACGGCCATGCGCGGCAGGAACTCGCCGATGACGAATCCCGCCGTGGTGACGCACGTGGCGCCGATGATCGTCAGTTTCAGCACGCGCATCACGCGGTCGTACTGCTTCGCGCCGAAATTGTACCCCGCGATGGGCTGCATGCCCTGGTTGACGCCCAGCACGATCATCACGAAGAAGAAAGCCAGCCGGTTGACGATGCCGTAGGCGCCGATCGTCAGGTCGCCGCCGTACTCTTTCAGCCCCTTGTTGATCAGGATGACGATGAAGCAGGCCGCGAGGTTCATCAGGAAGGGCGACATGCCGATGGCGAGCATGTCGCGCACGATCTTCTTCCGCAGGCGGTAGATGCCGCGCCGGAAGTGGAGCAGCTCCCGTTTGTCGGAGAGAATCCGGAACTGCCATACGAGCGCGATGATCTGCGCCAGCACCGTGGCGACGGCCGCTCCGCGAATGCCCCAGCCGAACCCGAAGATGAAGATCGGGTCGAGGACGGCATTGATGACCACCGTGATTATGGTGGCGTACATCGACTTGCGGGGATGCCCCGAGGCCCTCAGCACGGCGTTCAGTCCCAGATACATATGGGTAATGACGTTGCCCAGCAGGATGATCGTCATATACTCGCGGGCATAGCCGATCGTGGCCTCGCTGGCCCCGAAGAAATAGAGGATCGGATCGAGGAAAAGCAGCGTCACGAGTCCGAACGAAACGCCGATTATGAGATTGAGCACCAACACATTGCCCAGCACCCGCTGAGCCGTCTCATAGTCCCGCTGGCCCAGACGCATCGAGATCAGCGTCGCGGCACCCACGCCCACCAGCGAACCGAACGCCGCGGCGAGGTTCATCAGCGGGAAGGTCAGCGCGAGGCCCGAAATGGCCAGCGGCCCCACTCCGTGGCCGATGAAGATGCTATCGACCATGTTGTAGAGCGACGAGGCCGTCATGGCGATGATCGCCGGCACGGCATATTGCACGAGCAGCTTGCGGATACGCTCGGTCCCGAGCTCCAAAGCCGCCGATTTTATTTCTGTTGTCATAAATTCATTCCATTTTCCCCGCGTCTCGGACACGGAATTTCATGTACTTTTTTCGGAAAAAAGTACCCGGCTAAGAGCCGGAATCTTTCAATGCGGCATACGGGAGCGGAAATAAGGTGCTGATATGCAAGGTACTGCCGCAGCCCCAAAATCCCGCTTCTTAAGTGGGTGGGGGCTATTCCAGCTCCCAGTCCGTGCCGTCCTTGCGGTCCTTGACGCGGATGCCGGCCGCGGCCAGCCCGTCACGGATGCGGTCCGAGGCGGCCCAGTCCTTCGCGGCGCGGGCCTTCAGCCGCTCGTCCAGCAGCATTTCGACCAGCGGCGTCACGTAATCCCGGCCCGAAGCGGCCCCGGCGGCCTTTTCGTCGCGCAGACCCAGAATGTCGAAGGCATAGCGGCGGACGGTGGCCGCAAGGGTTTCGAGATCGGCGGCGGTGATCGTCTGCGAACCGTCGATCAGCTGGTTGATGATGCGCACCCAGTCGAACAACGCCGAAATGACCATCGGCGAATTGAGGTCGTCGGCCATCGCCTCGGCGCAGCGGGTCTCCAGCTCCGCGGGGTTCACCGTCGAAGCCGCCGCGGGTTTGATTTTCCCCAAAGCCTCGATACCTTTCATCAGACGGTCCAGCCCCTTTTCGGCGGCCTGCAAAGCCTCGTTCGAGAAGTCGAGCGTCGAGCGGTAGTGGGCCTGCAAGACGAAGAAACGGATGGTCATGGGCGAGAAAGCCTGCGCCAGCAGTTTGTGCGACCCGGTGAAGAGCTCTTCGAGGGTGATGAAATTCCCCAGCGACTTGCCCATCTTCTGCCCGTTGATCGTGATCATGTTGTTGTGCACCCAATACCGTGCCGAGTCGTGGCCCAGCGCGGCGGTAGACTGCGCGATCTCGCACTCGTGGTGCGGGAACATCAGGTCCATGCCGCCGCCGTGGATGTCGAAACGCTCCCCGAGGTAGCGCGTGGACATCGCCGAGCACTCCATGTGCCAGCCCGGGAATCCCTCGCCCCAAGGCGACGGCCACCGCATGATGTGTTCGGGCGCCGCTTTCTTCCACAGCGCGAAATCGTAGGAGTGGCGTTTGTCCGACTGCCCGTCCAGTTCGCGCGTGTTGGCGACGATGTCGTCGAGGTTGCGGCCCGACAACCTGCCGTAGTTGTATTTGGCGTTGTACTTTTCAACGTCGAAGTAGACCGATCCGTTGGACTCGTAGGCGTAGCCGTCGGCGAGGATTTTCTTCACGAACTCGATCTGCTCGATGATGTGGCCCGAGGCGTAGGGCTCGATCGAGGGGGTCTCGACATTGAGGGCCTCCATCGCCCGGTGGTAACGCTCCGTGTAGTAGTGGGCCACCTCCATCGGCTCCAGCTGTTCGAGCCGGGCCTTCTTGGCGATCTTGTCCTCTCCCTCGTCGGCGTCGTGCTCCAGATGCCCCACGTCCGTGATGTTGCGCACGTAGCGCACCTTGTATCCCGAAGCCTTGAGGTAGCGGAACAGCAGGTCGAACGTCACGGCGGGGCGGGCGTGGCCCAGATGCGGATCGCCGTAGACCGTGGGACCGCAGACATACATGCCCACGCGGCCCGGCACGAGGGGTTCGAACTCCTCCTTGCGGCGGGTGAGCGTATTGTAAAGTACGAGTTTGGAATCCATATTCGTGAATTAACGTTTTGAACGGGTAAAATTACAACTTTTTCCGCAAACAACCGCCTTTCAGCTCAAAAATCGAGCAGCCGGAAGCGTTTGCGCACCTCGGGCATCGGCATCGGCTCCTCGTAGTGCCACCATTCGCGGCGGTAGGGAACCAGCCCGGCCTCGCGCATGACCGACCGGAGCAGTTCGCGGTTGCGGGCCGCCACGGCCGAGATCTTCCCCGCGGCGACCAGCGCGGCCTCGCCCCCGGTGTGGGCCTCCTCGCCGAAGAAATCGACCGGCGTTCCCATGTCGGCCTCGCGCCCCGCGGCGTCGAGCAGCGTCACATCGACCGCCACGCCGTAGTTGTGGCGTCCTCCGCGGGTGCCGTCGGCCACATAGACCTGATTCGGAGTCCCCTCGACCAGGCTGTACATATACCGCTGGACGCTGACCGGACGCGCCGCGTCGCAGACCAGCATCCGCCACCCGGGACGCCGTTCGCGCAGCAGCCGCTGGGCGTGCGCCAGCTTCGCGGCGAAGTGCGGCAGCAGATAGGCCCGTTCGAGGTCGCCGTAAACGTCGCGTCCCATGAAATTGTCGTCCGTGGAGTACATCAGCCGTACGCGCAGGGTGGAATCCGCTTCGAGCACGTCGATCAGCCCCGCGTCGCGCATTTTCCGGTCGGTCGCGCCCTGCGCCCGGACGTCCGCGCAGAGCAGGACGGCACACGCCGCCAAGAACAAGTTTCGTTTCAACATTTTTTGCGGTATTGACGTGACAAAGGTAGCAAAAAGCCGGGGCGGTTCCAAAACCGGATTGCGAACGGCCCGGCGAGACTTTTTGAATCTCCGAAAGCGCCGTTACGGCACCAAAGACAAGAAATATACGCCGCTCCGGCGCAGGAACCGGGAAATTATCGTACCTTTGCCGCCGATTATTATGAAATTTCAAGACTTAGGACTCTCCGAGCCGCTGTTGCGCGCCATCGGGGAAAAGGGGTACACCGATCCGACCCCCATTCAGCAACAAGCCATCCCTCCCGCACTCGAAGGCCGCGACCTGCAAGGCTGCGCACAGACCGGGACGGGCAAGACCGCAGCTTTCACGCTGCCCATCCTCCAGCTCCTGGCCGCAGAGCCCGCCGCCAAAGGCCGCCGCGAAATCCGCGCCCTGGTCGTCACGCCGACGCGCGAGCTGGCCATTCAAATCGACGAATGCTGCCGCGACTACGCCCGCTACCTCGCCGTCCGCCACTGCGTGATCTTCGGAGGCGTCAACCAGCGTCCGCAGGTCGATGCGCTCCAGCGGGGCGTGGACCTGCTGGTCGCCACCCCGGGCCGCCTGCTGGACCTCGTCGGGCAGGGCCATATCTCGCTGGACAAGGTTCGCTTCTTCGTCCTCGACGAGGCCGACCGCATGCTGGACATGGGCTTCATCCACGACATCCGCCGCATCCTGCCGCTGCTGCCCGCACGGCGGCAGACGCTCTTCTTCTCGGCCACGATGCCCTCGGACATCGCCCAGCTGGCCGCCAAAATCCTGCACGACCCCGTGCTGGTGACCGTCACGCCGCCGGCCTCGGTCGTCGAGACCATCTCGCAGCGGGTCCATTTCGCCGAGAAGGCCGAAAAGAGCCGGCTGCTGATCGACCTGCTGGAGGGCTCCGACGCACCGCAGGTGCTGGTCTTCACACGCACCAAGCACGGCGCCGACAAGCTGGCCAAGATCCTCAACCGCGCCGGCATCCAGTCGAGCGCCATTCACGGCAACAAGTCGCAGAACGCCCGCGTGAAGGCGATGAACGACTTCAAGGGCGGAGCCTGCCGCGTGCTGATCGCCACCGACATCGCAGCGCGCGGCATCGACATCGACCAGTTGCCGCTGGTCATCAACTACGACCTGCCGGAGGTCGCCGAGACCTACGTCCACCGCATCGGCCGCACGGGCCGCGCCGGGTGCGAGGGCGCCGCATGGTCGTTCTGCTCGGAGGACGAGTTCGACTACCTGAAAGACATCCAGAAGCTCACCGGGCTGACGATCCCCGTCGAGGGCCCCGTTCCGGAGTTCGCCGCACGGCAGAACGCCGCCCCGGCGCAGAAACAGGCCCGGAAAGCCGTCCCGAAACCGGCGCAGAAACCCGCCCGGAACGCGGAGCCTGCACCGACCCGCACCCCGGAGCAGAAACCGCCGCAGGAAGCCGCGGAAAAGACCGCCCGGCCGTCGCGTTCGCGCCGCCGCCGGGGCACGCGCCCCGCACCGGGAACCCCGATCCAGCCGTCGGCCAAACCCGCCGCCGACACGCCCCGCAAGCCGGAACGGAAGCAGAACGGCAACGCCCCGAAAGGCGACCGGAACGCCCAACAGCCCGTCGCAAACAAATCCGCCGCGAAACCCGCTGCGAACGCCCCGGAGGGCGCTCCGAAACCGTCGTCGTCCCGCCGCCGCAGACGCCGCCCCGCAGGCGGTGCGAAACCGGCGCAGGCCCCGGCGGCGAAACCCGCCGCAGAGCCCGCCCCGCGGAAGAGCTGGTGGAAAATGTGGTAAAAATCGGGTTTTCGCGTAATAAGGATTGGAAATAAGCCGTTAAATCGTTACTTTTGCGAGATAAGTAGTTACGAAAAAAGTTTTCTCGGATATGCAGTTTTTCAAACGCTGGAACAATATCACCGGCTGGGCGGTATTCGCCGTCGCGGCGATCGTCTACCTGATGACCATGGAACCCGTGTCGAGCCTCTGGGACTGCTCGGAGTTCATCGCCACCTCCTACAAGCTCGAAGTGGGGCATCCTCCCGGAGCCCCGCTGTTCATGATGCTGGCGCGCCTGGCCACGCTCTTCGCCTTCGGCAACCCCGACTACGTGGGCATCGCCGTCAACGCCATGAACTCGCTGGCCAGCGCCTTCTGCATCCTGTTCCTGTTCTGGACCGTCACCCACCTGGCGCGGCGTCTGCTGACCCGCAACGGCGGCGAACTCTCCGTGGCCGACACCGTCGCCGTGCTGGGCGCCGGAGCCGTCGGGGCCCTGGCCTACACCTTCACCGACACCTTCTGGTTCTCGGCCATCGAGGGCGAGGTCTACGCCCTGTCGTCGATGTTCACGGCGCTGGTCGTCTGGCTGATGCTCAAATGGGAGGAGCAGGCCGACGAACCCCACGCCTCGCGCTGGATCGTGCTGATCGCCTACCTGATGGGCCTCTCGATCGGCGTGCACATCCTCAACCTGCTGTGCATCCCGGCGCTGGTCTTCATCTACTACTTCCGCAAGACCGAACGGGTGACGTGGAAAGGCATCGCGTGGTCAACCGTGATCTCCGGCGCGCTGATCGTCTTCGTCAACAACTTCATCATCCCCTACACCGTCTGGTTCGGGGCGCAGATCGACACGCTGTTCGTCAACACGTTCGGCCTGCCGGTCAACTCGGGCATCACGCTCTTCGCGCTGGCGCTGATCGTCGGCCTGGGATGGGCCGCATGGACCGCCCACAAGCGGGGCCGCGTGCTGCTGAACATCATCCTGCTCTCGACGACGATGATCCTCGTCGGCTACTCGTCCTACGCCTCGGTGACGATCCGCGCCGCGGCCAACCCGCCGATGAACTCCAACAACCCCAACAACCCGCACGCCCTGCTGTCGCTCCTGAACCGCGACCAGTACGGCGACCGCCCGCTGCTGTACGGCGCGCAGTATTCGGCTCCCCCCGAGGGCGTGAAGGAGAAGAAAGTGTGGTATCTGGACGAGGACGGCAAGTACAAGACCGCCACGGTGCTGACGGGCTACACCCACTCGCCGGAGTTCATGACCCTCTTCCCGCGCATGTGGAACTACTCGAAAGGCGAAAAGGAGTACAAACAGTGGGCCGCCTACCGCACCAAGACCGAGGCGCTGCGCGACGAGAACGGCGAAGTCCGCCGCGACGCGCAGGGACGCCCCGTGCGCGGCGAGGTGCTCGATTTCGGCCGCAGGAAGGTCTACACCGACTCCTACGGCGAAACCCGCACGGTCACGGAACCGACGTTCGGCGAAAACCTCAACTTCTTCTTCAACTACCAGCTCTCGTACATGTACTGGCGCTATTTCCTGTGGAATTTCGTGGGGCGCCAGAGCGACATACAGCCTTCGCGCACGACGATCACCGACGGCAACTGGCTCTCGGGCATCCGCTGGATCGACGAGATGTACCTCGGCCCGCAGGACAACCTGCCGCGCGAAATCGCCGAAAACAAGGGCCGCAACACCTACTATTTCCTGCCCTTCCTGCTGGGTCTGATCGGACTGCTGTACCAGCTGAACCGCGACCAGCGGAACTTCTCGATCGTGATGTGGTTGTTCGTGATGATGGGCATCGCGCTGGTCTTCTATTTCAACACCTCGCCCGGCGAGCCGCGCGAACGCGACTACGTCTATGCGGGCTCGTTCTATGCCTTCTCGATCTGGATCGGGTTCGGCGTGCTGGCCATCCGCGACCTGGTCGCGTGGATCACCAAACGCAGCAACGTCACGGCGGCTGCCGCCGCAACCGTCCTCTGCATGGGCGTTCCGGCGATCCTCGCGGCCCAGAACTGGGACGACCACGACCGCTCGCACCGCACGATGGCCCGCGACATCGGCTGGAACTACCTGATGTCAACGCTTCCCAACTCGATCATCCTCAACTACGGCGACAACGACACCTTCCCGCTGTGGAACAACCAGGAGGTCTACGGCGTGCGCCCCGACGTGCGGATCATGAACACCTCCTACCTCGGGGGCGAGTGGTACATCGACGAGATGAAGACCAAGGCCAACGAGGCCGCAGGGGTTCCGTTCTCGCTGCCCAAGCGCAAGTACACCTACAACAACGACATGATCTACGTCACGAACAGCATCGACCGCGCGGTGGACATCCGCGAGGTGATGGACTTCGTGCGCAGCGACGACCCGCGCAGCCAGATCAAGCTCTCCGACGGTTCGATGACCGACTACATCCCCACCAAGCGCATCGCGCTGCCGGTGAACAAGGAGAACGCCGTCGCTTCGGGCATCGTGGCCGAAAAGGACCGCGACAAGATGGTTGACACGGTGTACATCAACATCAAAAAGAACTCGCTGGACAAGAACCAGCTGATGATTCTCGACATGCTGGCCAACTTCGACTGGAAACGCCCGATCTACCTCACGCAGGTCTACATCCTGCAAGACTTCGGGCTGATGGACTACCTCCAGTTCGACGGCTACGCCTACCGCTTCGTGCCGATCCTCACCCCGGCGCAGAACCCCTTCGAGATCGGACGCATCGACCCCGACTATGCGGCTCCGCTGCTGAAAGAGACCTTCCGCTACGGCAACCTCTCCGACCCGAGGGTCTACGCCGACTATTTCATCCAGTACAACCTCTCGGCCTCGCACGCCCGCGACGCCTTCGCCCGCGTGGCCAAGGAACTGCTGCGGCAGGAGCGCGTCGCAGAGGCCGTCGAGCTGCTCGACCTGGGGCTGGAACGGATGCCGACTTCGCAGGTGCGCTTCACCGACACCAACACCTACCCCTTCCTCGAAGCCTACTACGCCGCCGCCGCGATGGGCGATGCGGAGGCCGCCGAAAAGGGCGACACACTGCTGCGGGAGTATGCCCAGACGCTGATCGAATACATCGAGCACTACCTCCGTTTCGAGGGTGCGCAGGGCGACATGGTTTCGGGCATCATCGACGAGAAGCTCGACCAGCTGGGCGACGTTTACTACCTGGCCAGCTACGCGGGCCGCAGGGAGGTGCTCGCCGAACTGAACACCTACTACCGTTCGCTGGGAGTCTCGGAAGAGAACCTGATCGACGCGGGCGACAAGCCTCAGCAGCCCGATTCGGCCCGCTTAAGAAGCGGGATTTAGGAGCGACGGTCCGCATTAACCGGATTGCACGCTTCAATCCCATTGAAAACCCGCATCCTATGCAGAACGCACGGAGCAATCCGTGCGTTTTTTTGTGCGCCGCAGGAGCGATTGCGTGCACTTTTTCGTATATTTGCCGGGTACAAACCCCCAAAACCCCGAACTTATGCCGCTGTTCATTCCGAAAGAGTACACGGCCAAACTCGCTCCCGAAACGATGGAGCAGGCCATCACCTACCTCAAAGAGATTTTTCCCGACATGCTGGCCCGCAGCCTGCGCCTGCGCCGCGTCACGGCCCCGCTGTTCGTGCTTTCAGGCACGGGCATCAACGACGACCTCAACGGCGTGGAACGCCCCGTGTCGTTCCCGATCCGCGACCTGGGCGAACGCCGTGCCGAAGTGGTGCACTCGCTGGCCAAGTGGAAACGCATGAAGCTCGGAGCCTACAAGATCGCCCCGGGATACGGACTCTACACCGACATGAACGCCATCCGCGCCGACGAAGAGCTGGACAACATCCACTCGCTCTACGTCGATCAATGGGACTGGGAGCGCACGATGCGCCCCGAGGAGCGCAACCTCGGCTTCCTGAAAGGGATCGTCGAAACGATCTACGAGGCGATGAAAGCCGTCGAAGAGGAGGTCTACGAACTCTACCCGCACATCACGCCCATCCTGCCCGAACGGATCACGTTCATCCAATCCGAAGAGCTGCTGCGGGAGTTTCCCTCGCTCACGCCCAAGGAGCGCGAGCAGGCCGCCGCACGGAAATACGGCGCGCTGTTCCTCATCGGCATCGGCGGCGAGCTGTCGAACGGCCAGCGTCACGACGGACGCGCCCCGGACTACGACGACTGGAGCACTCCGACCGAAGGGGGATTCAAGGGGCTCAACGGCGACATCATCGTCTGGAACCCGGTTCTCGAAAACGCCTTCGAGTTGTCGAGCATGGGTATCCGCGTGGACCGCGAGGCGCTCGAACGGCAGCTGTCGATCTGCGGATGTCCCGAGCGGCGCGAGATGGAGTTCCACCGGATGCTGCTCGAAGGGCGTCTGCCGCTTTCGATCGGCGGCGGTATCGGACAGTCGCGGCTGTGCATGTTCTACCTGCGATGCGCCCATATTGGCGAAGTGCAGGTCAGCATCTGGCCCGAGCAGATGACCGCCGAGTGCGCCGCCCACGGCATCTACCTGAAATAAGCCCGCCCGCCCAAGAGCCGCCCGCCTAAGAGGCGGCCCGCTTAAGAAGCAGGATTTAGGGGAGAGGGTGCTTCGGGGCGCTTTCCGTCCGGTTCTGCGCCTCTTCAGTCAGATGCAGCGGCGGCCTGAACCTCTATTGTCATTGCGAGGAGCGCAGCGACGCGGCAATCTGATTGGAAAGTCGTAACCTTACAACTGCATTTATCGGATTCCCACGCTCACCTCCGTTCGCTCGGAATGACCCACCTAAGAAGTGGGGTTCAAGGAGCAATGGTTGTTCCGGACGCTTTCCATCCGGTTCTGCGCCTCTCCCGTCATTGCTCGGCCCGCCTAAGAGGCGGGTTTTAGGGCGCGACGGAATGTCAGGACGCTTTCCCCCCTCATCTGCGCCTTTTTCGTCATTGCGAGGAGCCGCAGGCGACGCGGCAATCTGATTGGAAAGTCGTAACCTTACAACGCATTCAGAGGCGAATTTAAGGGCTGCTGAAACATCTTATACCTCGCCCATATTAAAACCCCGCACTTTCCGGTGCGGGGTTTAGTTGTGCAGCCGAAAAAAAGCGGCGGGCAAAGGAAAACTCTGAAGAATTCAATAATCAGTGACGCAACTCACACCTTTGCTCCGCCGCATGCCATTCCGGCCCGGTATCTGCTGTTTCATACGACAAAGATAAATAAAATTTCCCATTACACACTATATAGGGTGTAATAAAATTTTATTTCCAAGTCATCTTTGCACCATGAAGCCGAGAAGCCCGAAAAGAGTGAACAACTCATTGACCTCAGCCGTTGCGTGGAAATTGAAACAACTCCGCGTTGCCAAAGGGTTCTCGCAGGAATATGTAAAGGAAAACACCGGAGTAAACATACAACGCAGCGAATCCAGCACGACAACCGTATCCCTGATTACGTTGGATATTCTCTGCAAATTCTACGGCACCTCGCTGAAAGAGTTTTTCAACGAACTCGACCAATAAAATCAACCCCTGCTTCTTTCGAAGCAGGGGTTTGATTTATTGCATCTTCAATGCGAAGGCTTTATGTACTTTTTGGCCGCAAAAAGTACCGCTGAAACGTCATTCCGAGCGAACGGAAGTGAGCGCGGGAATCCGAAGAATGCGTTGTAAGGTCACGGCTTCCGATCGAATTGCCGCGTCGCTGCGCTCCTCGCAATGACGAAAAAGGCGCAGATGAGGGTGGAAAGCGTCCGAAGCCCCCCTCCTAAAACCCGCCTCTTAGGCGGACCGAGCAATGACGGGAGAGGCGCAGAACCGGATGAAGAGCCCCTGAAGCAACTACCGCAGCCCCTAAATCCACCTCTTAGGCGGGCGGCTCTTGGGCGGACGGCTCTTGGGCGGACGGCTCTTGGGCGGACGGCTCTTGGGCGGACGGGGGTTATTTCCCGGTGGCCGGCTGATCGGGCGTCTTGCCCTCTTTCTTACTCTTGTTGTAGAGGAATCGCTTGATCTTCTGCGTGGGGGTCTTGATGAAATCCTCCTTCTCCTCGACCACCTCCGAGATGCGCGAAAAACGGTTGACCTTGGCGTTCACGAAATCCATGATCTCCTTCTTCAACTGCTCGGTCTTGGCCTCCCAAGCCTCCTTCTTGCTCTCCCACTCCTCGCGCCAGTCGTCGATCATCGACTCGATCTCCTCCCGGTTGAAGTGCACGAGGGCTATGAGACGCCCCTCCTGCTCCGTAACGATCGAATCGGCGATGCAGACGTGCGAATTCAGCACCGTTTCGATGTCCTCGGGATAGATGTTCTCGCCCCCGGGCCCCACGATCATATTCTTCAGACGGCCTTTGATGTAGAGCCATCCGTCCTTGTCGAACTCCCCGAGATCGCCCGTGCGGAACCAGCCGTCGGCCGTGAAAGCCTCCTTCGTGGCCTCGGGATTCTTGAAATACCCCACCATCGCGCTCGGCGTGCGGGCCACGATCTCGCCCTGCCGGGTTTCGGGATTGACATTCTCCAAACGCAGTTCGACCCCCGGAGCCTGGGGGCCCGTCGATCCGAGACGCACTTGCGAGGGAGCGGCTCCGGCCAGCAGCGGCGCGGTCTCGGTCAGCCCGTAGCCGATGGCATAGGGCACTTTCGCTTCGAGCAGAAACCGTTCGGCCCCGCCGTCGAGCTTCGCTCCGCCGATGCCGAGGAAGCGCAGGCGGCCTCCGAAGAGCTTCAGGAGCTTCTTGCCGGCCATGCGGTTGAGATAGCGGCGCATGAAGCCGATCCGGTAGAGCATGCGCCAGAAGCGCGTGGAGTTGAATTTGGCGAGCACCTGATGGCGGTAGATCTTCTCGATGACCAGCGGCACGATCAGCATCACCGAAGGACGGATGGCCCGCAGGGCGGGCATCAGCGCCGACGCCGTGGGCGGACGGTCGAGATAGACGATCCGGGCGCCCATCGAGAAGGGATAGATCATGCCGATCGAACATTCGTAGGTGTGCGACAGGGGCAGCACCGAGAGGAACGTATCGTCGCCGCCGACCGGGAAAATCGCCTCCGAGATGGCACCCTGCGCGCACAGCGCCGCATGGGTCAGCATCACGCCCTTGGGCTTCGAGGTCGTGCCCGAGGTGTAGATGATCACGGCGAGGTCGTCGGGTCTGGGGATGCCGGTCGAACCCTCCTCGCGGACGCGCTGGGCGATGACGCCGAGATTCTTGGTGCGGACCACGACGTTGAGCCGTTCGATGGTGTCGCGGGAGAGCTTGGTGAAGAGTTTGTCGGAAACCAGCAGCGCCTTGGCCTCGGAGTGTTCGATGATCATGTCGAGCTCCTCGCCCGAGAAGTCGGGCAGGATCGGCACGGCGATCATGCCGGCCGAGGTCACGGCGAAGTAGCAGACGCCCCAGTTGGGCATGTTGCTGCTCAGCAGGGCCACCTTGTCCCCGGCGCGAAGCCCCGCTCCGGTCAGGATTTCCTGCACTTTGGCAATACGACGGCCCGCCTCGGCGTAAGTCACGTCTTCGCCCTCGAACATCGAAAAGGCGATTTTCGACGCGAACTTCTCCACGCTGCTGCGGGCCAGTTCGTACAATGTATTGATTGTCATGGTACGTTCTCGTTTATGTGCGTTGAGATAACGCAAAAGTCCGGGGCGAAATTACTAAATTCCGGTGAAAAAACACTACTTTTGAGACAAAATAACAGCATGCTCGACCTTCTGAACATCAAAAAACTTGCCGCCGATGCGGGCTTCGACCTCTGCGGCGTCGCGCCGTGCCGCCATCTGTCCGAGGGCGAAGCGCGGTTCCGGGCATGGCTGGCGCGCGGCGGACAGTCGTCGCTGGGCTACATGGAGCGCAACGCCGAGAAGCGTTTCGACCCCCGGCTGCTGGTCGAGGGGGCCCGCACGGCCGTCGTCTGCGCCGTCTCCTACAAGAACGCCGCCTCGGAGGGCTATCCGGCCGGACACCGCACCAAAATCGCCTCCTACGCCTGCACGGCGGACTATCATACGACCATCCGGGCCATGCTCGCACAGCTGTTCGAGGCCCTGCGCGCGGCGTATCCCGGGCTCGGGGGCCGGGCGTTCACCGACACGGCGCCGCTGGCCGAAAAGCAGCTGGCCGCGGAGGCCGGACTGGGCTGGATCGGACGCCAGTCGCTGCTCGTGACGCCGCAGTTCGGCACCTGCGTCCTGCTGGGCGAGCTGATCCTCACCGACGAGGCCGACGCCTACGACACGCCGTTCGGAGAGGAGCGCTGCGGCACGTGCCGCCGGTGCGTCGAAGCCTGCCCCACGGGGGCCATCGCCCCGGACCGGACCATCGACACCGCGCGCTGCATCTCGTGCCGCACCATCGAGAAGGTCCCGGAGAGCGACGCCGGCCTCGACGGCTGGATCTTCGGCTGCGACTGCTGCCAGAGCTGCTGCCCCTGGAACCTGCGCGCGCCGCGGCACCGCAACGCGGCGTTCGACCCCGTGTTCGACCCGCTGGCGATGGACGCCGCGGCATGGCTGGGGATGGACGAAACGGCGTTCGAGGCCCTCTGCGGCCGCACGCCGCTGACCCGCAGCGGACTGGCCCGCATCCGGGAAAACGTCCGCCGGAACATCGCCCCCGAAGAGCCCTCGGAACGCTGAACCGGCCTCCCCGCCCCTCGCCTCCGATACGGCAAATGCGACCCGCCCCGGCAGAGCCCGTCCCGGCTCCCCTACTCCGACACGGCCCGATCCCAGCACCGTCCAACGTCGCCCAACCCAGCCCCCTCCAACACGACAAACCCGGCCCGACACGACACGCCCCGGCCCCTCCGGCACGGCAGAACCCGACCCAGCACCGTCCAACGCAGCCCAGCACAACCCGGCCCACTCCCGATACCAGCCCCGGCACCGCCCAACACACACGCCCCCGCCGGGCACGAAAAAAAGCGGGTCCCGGAAATCCGGAACCCGCCGTATGACAGTCGTTCGTCCGCGAACTACTTCGACAACTCGGCCAGCGCGGCCTTGGCGCTCTCGGCAGCGGGACCTGCGGTCACCTTCTGGAAAGCGGCGATGGCCTGCGGCTTCATCTCCTTGGCGTTGTAGGCTGCACCCAGCAGGTAGTACATCAGGCTCTTGTCCTCGGGATCGGTCTGAGCGTCGGCGGCGGTCTGGGCCAGCTCGATCACCTTGGCGTAATCCTTCTTGTTGGCATAAGCCTGCAAACGGACCTTCTCGGCCAGCGCGCTCGCCGGATTCTTGGCCAGCATGGCGTCGGCTGCGGCGATGATGCCGTCGAAGTTGTTGGCCTCCTGCAACTTGGCCACCATGTTATTGGTGTAGAGCGTGATCATCTCCTTGGCCTTGGCGGCAGCCTCGGCGTATTTGGGGTGCGTCTTGGCCGCAACGGCCTCGTAGATCTCCATACCCCGCTCGTACTGAGCCATATCGCCCGTGTTCATGAACATCTCGCAGTAGCTCATCGCCAGGTTCAGCGCCATGTCCGTATTGTCGGGGTCGGCCTTGTAGCCCTTCTCGAAGATGCCGGCGGCCGTCGCGTAATCCTTGTTGTTGAAAGCGTCGCCGCCCTGAATCTGATACATCTTGGCGACCCAGCCGTTGGCCTTGGCCATCTGGTTCATGTCACCGTAGAGCTCGGCCAGCTCGGCGGACTTGGTGAAATTCTTCAGCGCCTCGTCGTAGTTCTTGCCTTTCAGCGCCCCGCCGCCCAGCATGAAATAGCAGTTGGGGAGCGTCTTCTTGGCGGTTGCCACCAGCGAAGCTGCATCTTCGTTGTCCATCCCCTGGTCGATCACCTGCTCGAACTTCGCGGCGGCGCCGGCGAAATCCTTGGCGCCGTAAGCGGCCGCCGCCTCGTTGTAAATTGCCGTGAGATCCTGCGCCGAGAGCGATACCGCCGCCAGCAGCGCGACTACCGATACGAATAACTTTTTCATTGTCTTACTATTCGATTTTTAAGTTTTTCAGTCCGTGCACCCCGCCCGGAGATGCGTCGGTTGCAAAAGTATAAAAAAAATTCCTTTTTTACCAAATCTATCCGCGCAAACCCGCGAAAAAATCGTTCATCAGCGCTTCGCACTCTTCGCGGAGCACGCCCCGCGTCACGGTGGTCTTAGGATGGAACACGTTTTCGGAGTAGCGGCGATAGCCCTTCTTCGGGTCGTCGGCGCCCCACACCACGCGGCTCACCTGCGCCCACCCGGCGGCTCCGGCGCACATGATGCACGGCTCGACCGTCACATACAACGTGCACTCCTGCAAGTATTTGCCCCCGAGCGTCGCGGCCGCGGCCGTCAGGGCCTGCATTTCGGCGTGGGCCGTGGGGTCGGCGAGCGTCTCCACGAGGTTGTGGCCCCGTCCGATGACGGCATCCCCCGCCACGACGACGGCTCCGATGGGCACCTCCTGTTCTTTTAACGCCTTTTGCGCCTCGTTTAGTGCCAGGCGCATAAATTTTTCGTCGGTTTGCAGCTGATTCATCGCATTTTTTTTGCAAAGGTAAAAATTTTCGCTATATTTGTCCCAAGCAGTTCCGGCTGCGACGTTCTTGACATACGATAAATTTTTATTTATAAGGCATTAGCTTTTTTCTTCCAACTGAAACCTGAGAAATTTCAACAAAGAAAAGCCAAAGGTCGATGCCCGTGTTGTTTTCAGCGCGGGCGATTCTATGGTTTTCTTTGTGGGTTTCTCAGGACCTCAGTTGGGATCATACGAACTTCGTCCGCGTTTTTTCGGGCGGGCGGAGTTCGCCGAGGTTCGGAAAGCCCGACGCCCATTCCACAACGCGGGCGGATTCTATGGTTTTCTTGGTGGGTATTCCAGAACCTCTGTCGAGATCATACGAACTTCGTCCGCGTCTTTCGTTTTACGCGGGCCCCTCGGACCGAGCTCTGGGAAGCCTTCAAGCAATAAGCGCACATTAGCCCGCGGCGGGGCGTGCATACGGCACGTCCCGCCATCGTTTTTTTGGCCTTTTCCTTTCCGAATCCGGAACCTTTTTGCTAACTTTGCGGGTTGCAACAACAAAACGAACGAACATATTTCCATTTCCGCCATGTACAGAACCCATACCTGCGGCTGCCTCAGGGCCTGCAACGTCAACGAAACCGTCACCCTGGCCGGGTGGGTGCAGAAAATCAGAAACCTCGGGGCCATGACCTTCATCGACCTCAGGGACCGTTACGGTATCACCCAGATCGTCGTCGAGGAACACTCCCCGGCCGAAGCCCGCGCCGTGGCCTGCTCGGTGGGCCGCGAATGGGTCATCCAGGTCGTCGGCAAAGTCATCGAACGCGAGTCGAAGAACCCGAAGATGGCCACCGGGGACATCGAGGTGGCCGCCCAAAAGGTGGTCGTGCTGCACGAAGCCGAGGTGCCCCCCTTCACCATCGAGGAGGTGTCGGACGGCGGCGACGACCTGCGCATGAAGTACCGCTACCTCGATCTGCGGCGTCCGCCCCTGCAACGCAACCTGATTCTGCGTCACAAGATGGCCCAGGAGATCCGCCGCTTCCTCTCCGACGAGGGATTCCTCGAAATCGAGACCCCCTGTCTGGTGGGTTCCACTCCGGAGGGCGCCCGCGACTTCGTGGTGCCCAGCCGCATGTCGCCCAACCAGTTCTACGCCCTGCCGCAGTCGCCGCAGACCCTCAAACAGCTGCTGATGGTCGCCGGCTACGACAAATATTTCCAGATCGTGCGCTGCTTCCGCGACGAGGACCTGCGCGCCGACCGTCAGCCCGAGTTCACGCAGATCGACTGCGAGATGTCGTTCGTCGAGCAGGAGGACGTGCTCGAAATCTTCGAACGCTGGGCCAAGCACATGTTCAAGCACGTGATGGGAATCGAGCTGACCGAGCCGCTGCGCCGCATGCCGTGGATCGAGGCGATGGAGAAATACGGCTCGGACAAACCCGACCTGCGCTTCGGCATGGAGTTCGCGGAGATCACCGACCTCGCCAAAGGGCACGGTTTCAGCGTGTTCGACGATGCGGAGTACATCACCGGATTCGCCGCCGAGGGCTGCGCCGCGTACACCCGCAAGCAGATCGACGCCCTGACGGAGTTCGTCAAGCGGCAGCAGATCGGCGCCAAGGGCCTCATCTGGATTCGTGTCGAGGAGGGCGGCGTGAAGTCGTCGATCGACAAGTTCTACGCCCCCGAGGAGGTGCGCGCGATGGCCGAACGCTGCGGCGCAAAGGCCGGCGACATGGTTTTCATCCTCTGCGGCAAGAAGTTCAAGACGCTGACGCAGCTGTGCGCCCTGCGTCTTGAAGTGGCTCAGCAGCTGGGCCTGCGCGATCCGCAGAAGTTCGCCCCGCTGTGGGTGGTGGATTTCCCGCTCTTCGAGTGGGACGACGAGACGCAGCGCTACTACGCCGTGCACCATCCCTTCACGGCCCCCAAGCTCGAAGACGTGCAATACCTCGACAGCGACCCCGGGCGCGTGCGTGCCAACGCCTACGATTTCGTATGCAACGGCACGGAGATCGGCGGCGGCTCGATCCGTATCCACGACTCGAAATTGCAGGAGAAGATGTTCGAACTGCTGGGCTTCACGCCCGAGGAGGCGCAGAAGCGCTTCGGCTTCCTGATGAACGCCTTCAAATACGGCGCGCCCCCTCACGGCGGACTGGCGTTCGGATTCGACCGTCTGTGTTCGCTGTTCGGCGGCTCGGAGTCGATCCGCGACTACATCGCCTTCCCGAAGAACAACGCCGGCCGCGACATGATGCTCGACGCCCCGGGCTACATCGACCAGTCGCAGCTCGACGAACTGTATCTGGAGCTGCGGAAGCCGGAGGAGTAAAGCAAAATCATCCCGACGGAAATCAATTCACCCCTGCCGCAGGTTGCGGCAGGGGTGAAATCATAAAAAAAGCACTATCTTTGTCCGACGAAAAGCGTCATTGCGAGGTTTCGGCAGATCGCTCGTCGCCTGCGGCTCCCCGCAATGACAGACAAAACTAAAACCGCCGCCATGTCAGCACCCTTAGCCGAACGACTGCGCCCCCGCACGATAGACGAATATATCGGGCAGGAACATCTCGTGGGTAAAAACGGGGTGTTCCGAAAATTCTTCGAGACGGGAAATGTCCCGTCGTTCATCCTCTGGGGACCTCCGGGCGTGGGCAAAACCACGCTGGCCAAGATCGTCGCCACGCAGTTGGAACGCCCGTTCTTCACCCTCTCGGCCGTCACGTCGGGCGTGAAGGACGTGCGCGAGGTGATCGAATCGGCGCGCAAGCAGCGGTTCTTCGACCAGCGCCCGCCGTTCCTCTTCATCGACGAGATCCACCGCTTCAACAAGTCGCAGCAGGATTCGCTGTTAGGGGCCGTCGAGCAAGGCGTCGTCACGCTGATCGGCGCCACGACGGAGAACCCCTCGTTCGAGGTGATCTCCCCGCTGCTGAGCCGCTGTCAGGTCTACATCCTCAAGTCGCTCGAAGACAAGGACCTGCAAGTGCTGCTCGACCGGGCCCTGACAACCGACACCGAACTGAAGGAACGCGACATCGAGGTCGCGGAGACCGGCGCGCTGTTCAAATTCTCGGGCGGCGACGCGCGCAAGCTCCTGAACATCCTCGACATCGTCGTCGGAGCCACGGATGGCAAAGTGACGATCTCCGACCAATACGTCACCGACTGTCTCCAACAGAATATCGCCCTCTACGACAAGAACGGCGAACAACATTACGACGTTATCTCGGCCTTCATCAAGTCGGTCCGGGGCAGCGACCCCAACGCCGCGATCTACTACCTCGCGCGGATGCTGGCCGGGGGCGAGGAGCCGCGGTTCCTGGCCCGGCGGCTGGTGATCCTGGCCTCGGAGGACATCGGGCTGGCGAATCCCAACGCCCTGCTGCTGGCCAACGCCTGCTTCGACACGGTGCACAAGATCGGCATGCCCGAAGCGCGCATCACGCTGGCCGAGACGACGATCTATCTGGCCACGAGCCCCAAGAGCAATTCGGCCTACATGGCCATCAACAAGGCGATGGGGCTCGTCGAACACGACACGACGAACCGCCCGGTGCCGCTGCACCTGCGCAACGCCCCGACCAAACTGATGGACCGGGCGGGTTACGGCAAAGGGTACAAATACGCCCACGACTACGCCGGGCACTTCGCCGAAATGGAGTTCCTGCCGGAATCGCTCTCGGGCACGAAATTCTACGAACCCGACACGCAGAACGCCACCGAAGCGAAGATCGCCGAACGGATGGCGCAACTCTGGAAAGACAAATACAAATAAGATGAAGCGCATCGGTATCCTGTCCGACACCCACGGCACGTTCGACGAAACCCTGATGAATTTCTTCCGGGACGTCGATGAACTCTGGCACGCGGGCGACATCGGGTCGATCGAACTGGCCGACCGGATCGCCGCCTTCAAACCGCTCCGGGCCGTCAGCGGCAACATCGACGGCGGACTGACCCGCCGCGTCTATCCCCAGTTCCTCTCGTTCGAATGCGAGGGCGTCCGGGTGCTGATGACCCACATCGGGGGCTATCCGCGCCGCTACGACCCGCGCGCCGTCGCCAAGATCCAGTCCGTGCGTCCGAAGCTCTTCATCGCCGGGCACTCCCATATACTCAAGGTGGCCTACGACCCCGTCTACGACCTGCTGGCGGTCAATCCCGGAGCCGCCGGGGAGTTCGGATTCCACAAGGTCCGCACCGCCGTAAGGCTGGTGATCGACGGTACGGACATGCGCGACATGGAGGTCGGCGAATGGCCGCGAAAATAGAAAAATCGGACTTACCCCGAGCCAAAAGAGCTAACTCACCCCGGCTTTTTCAGCCACCTTCCTACCTGAATGCAATTTATATATCAAAAAAAGCCGGGAACGTATCTCGGACAGACTTTGCTGGTAGTCAGAGAAATAAACGGTGCATTCCGCCGGGGCACCCCACAAAACGGACCCGACTGCACGATTCCGCCCATCGGAAAACCAATACCGCCCGCAACCGACTGATAAACAGCCCGTAGTCCCAAGCCTCAGGATCGGGCCGAAACGGCCCCGGCACACGGAACCGATTAATAATCAACAGGCACGGTTCACCCACTAAACAAAAACGATCTTACAATAATCATATACGCCTCGCCGTTAGTATAGCGAATTCACTAACGACGACGCAACATGCAACCGAAAATCTCAAAAACGCTGGAAGGCATCATCGCCCGTTCGGCATTCAACACGACGAAGGCAGGAATGACGCACTCGTTCAAAGACTTCCTCACGCTGGAACTGCTCCGCGAAGAGGGCTCCCTCGCCTATCAACTCTTGTCCTCCCGTCTCAAGGACTGGGAGCTCTACCAGGTACGCCTGCGCATCGAACGCGAGATAATCACCGTCAAACCGCAGGAGTCCCTCTCGCCGGAGACCTTCTTCCGGGATTTCACCGAGGAGCTGCTCGCCACATCGGGGGCTGTCCGGAGCGTCTCGACCGCCCACGCGCTGCTGGCCGTCATCAAGGACCGCACGACCGCCACGTCGCGCGTGCTGGAGATGTACCATGTGACGCCGGAGATCGTCGCCGAAGAGCTGCAAAAGTTCTCCGTGGGCGACGACTTCCGCTCCGAAATACAGGTCCACATGCTCGACTTCGGCGAGGAGAACAAATCCGCTGGAAAGGAGTCGGAACACCTGCTGGACAAATTCGGCGTGAACCTCACGCGGCTGGCCCGCGAGGGCAAGATCGACCCGGTCGTGGGCCGCGAGCAGGAGATCGAGCGCGTGGTGCAGATCCTTTCGCGCCGCAAGAAGAACAACCCGATCCTGATCGGCGAAGCCGGCGTGGGCAAAAGCGCCATCGTCGAGGGGCTGGCGCTGCGCATGGCGCGCGGCGAGGTGCCCTACACCATCGCCGACAAGACGCTCTTCTCGCTCGATGTCTCGTCGCTCGTGGCGGGCACGAAGTTCCGCGGCGAGTTCGAAGAGCGCATGCAGCAGCTGATCGACGAACTGCGCAAGGCCAAGGACACGATCATCTTCATCGACGAGATCCACACCATCGTCGGCGCGGGCTCCACGCAAGGCAGCCTCGACACGGCCAACATCCTCAAACCGGCCCTGGCACGCGGCGAACTGCAAACCATCGGCGCGACGACGCTCGACGAGTACCGCGAGAACATCGAAAGCGACTCGGCGCTGGAACGCCGTTTCCAGAAGGTGGTGATCGAGCCCACGACGCCCGAGCAGACGCTCCAGATTTTGCGCAACATCGCCCCCCACTACGAGCGCTACCACAAGGTGCACTACACCGAGGAGGCGTTGCAAGCCTGCGTGAACCTCACCGGACGCTACATCACCGACCGCTACTTCCCCGACAAGGCCATCGATGTCATGGACGAGGCCGGGTCGCGGGCCCACCTGCAATCGGCGCGCGAACCCGAGGAGCTGCAAGCCATGAAGACGGCGCTCTGCGAAGCCAAGCGCGAACGCCGCGAAGCGATCGAAGCGCTGGTCTACGAAAAGGCCGCCTCGGCCCGCATGCGCGAAATCGCGTTGCGCTCGAAGCTGGGCGAAACCAGCGCCGAATGGAAACGCTCGCTGGAAAACAACCCCGTGGAGATCACCGCGGAGCACATCCAGCAGGTCATCACGGCGATGACGGGCATCCCGGCCGAGCGGGTTTCGAGCGGCGAAATGGCCCGTCTGCAAACCCTGCGCGACCACCTCGCCCGGCGCGTGGTGGGGCAGCAGGAGGCCGTGGAGAAGATCTCGCGCACGATCCGGCGCTCCCGCGCGGGTCTGAAAGACGAGAACCGCCCCATCGGAGTCTTCCTCTTCGTGGGTCCCACGGGCGTAGGCAAGACGCTGCTGGCCAAGGAGGTGTCGAAATGGCTGTTCGACGAACACCGCGGACTGATCCGGATCGACATGAGCGAATACAGCGAGAAACATAACGTGGCGCGCCTGATCGGCTCGCCCCCCGGATACGTCGGTTACGGCGAAGGAGGCCAGTTAACGGAGGCCGTGCGTCGTCAGCCCTACGCCGTGGTGCTCTTCGACGAGATCGAAAAGGCCCATCCCGAGGTCTTCAACACCATGTTGCAGATCTTCGACGAGGGGCACCTCACCGACGGCTCGGGACGCAGGGTCGATTTCCGCAACACGATCATCATCATGACCTCGAACGTGGGTTCGCGGGCCGTGATCCAGAAATCGGTGCATGTGGGTTACAGCACCACTTCGAAGAGCGCCGTGGCCGACCGGACGCCCCAGAGCGAATACCGCAAGGCGCTGGAGCAGACCTTCGCCCCGGAGTTCCTGAACCGCATCGACGACATCATCCTGTTCCGCACGCTGGAAATCGCCGACGTGGAACGGATCATCGAGCTGGAGTTGCAGGGATTGCTCAACCGCACGAAGAAGCTGGGCTACAAGGTGAAGATCACCGAAGGGGCCAAACGCCGCCTGGCGGCCATGGGCTACGAATCGCGCTACGGAGTCCGCTCGCTGAAACGGACGCTGATGGACAACGTCGAAGAGCCGCTTTCGTCACTGATCATCGACGGCAAGCTCCACGAGGGCGACACCGTGGTCGTGGAGTCGGACAAGGCCCACGGCGTGAAGCTGCGCGTGGCGTAAGCCCGGCGAACCTCTTACCAAAATCCCCGCAGGATGCAGAACAGCATTCTGCGGGGATTTTCTGCGGCCAAAGAGAGCCGCAGCAAAAGCAGCGTTCCGGACGGCATTCCCGGCGATTTTTGCCGCCCCGGCAGGGAGCGGCGCTGTATTTCGCGCCAAAATTCGTACCTTTGCGCACCTATGTACAAATTCGCAACATACAAAGACCAATACAAGGCCAACCTGCGGCTGGCGCTGCCCGTGGTGCTCACGCAGCTGGGCCAGATCCTGACGCAGTTCGCCGACAACCTCATGGTCGGCCGCTACGGCGGAGACGACCCCACGCCGCTGGCTGCCGTGTCGTTCGGCGGCGCGGTCTTCTTCATCCTCTTCATCGCCGCCGTCGGCATCGCACTCGGCATGACGCCCCTCGTGGGCGAACTCTACGCCCAGGGCGACCGCGAAAAATCGGCGGGCCTGCTGCAAAACGGTATCCTCTTCTACGGCCTGCTCGGCCTGACGATGGCCGTCGTGCAGTATGCCGCCATCCCGCTGCTCTACCATCTCGGCCAGCCCGCCGAAGTGGTCGATATGGCCATCCCCTACTACAAGATGCTGGTTTACAGCATGCCTTTCATCATGCTGTTCTTCACCTTCAAACAGTTCCTCGAAGGCGTGGGCAACACGAAGGTCGAAATGGCGGTCACGATCGTCGCCAACCTGGCCAACATCGGCTTCAACTGGGTCTTCATCTACGGCCGCTACGGATTCCCCGAGATGGGCGCCGAAGGCGCGGGCCTCGGCACGCTGCTGTCGCGCATCATCGCCCCGATCGGGATGATCGGCTACTTTTACAGCCGCCACAAATACCGCGCTTACCTCGACGGATTCTCGCCCCGCAACTACTCGTGGGCCACGGTCAAACGGCTGCTGCACATGGGGCTTCCGATCTCGCTGCAAATGTTCCTCGAAGCCTCGGCCTTCGTCGGCACGGGGATCATGATGGGGTGGTTCAACAAGGAGACCATGAGCGCCAACCAGATCGCCACGACCATCGGCAACTGCGCCTTTATGATCGTCATGTCGATCGGCGCGGCCACCACCATCCGCGTGTCGCACTGCTACGGAGCGCGCAACATCGGCGAACTGTCGCTGGCGGCCAAGGCGTCGTACCACCTCGTGCTGGCGTGGAACGCCTTCGCGGCCATCGTCTTCATCACGATGCGCAACGTCATCCCGACGCTCTTCACCACCAACGCCGAGGTGATCGCCATCGCCTCGCAGCTGATGGTCTTCGCCGCGCTGTACCAGCTTTCGGACGGCATCCAGAACGTCTCGGTCGGCATTCTGCGGGGTATTCAGGACGTGAAGATCATCATGCCGATCGCCTTCGTATCGTACTGGCTGCTGAACCTCCCGGTGGGCTACCTCTTCGGCTTCACGATGGGCATGGGCCCTTCGGGGCTCTTCCTGGGCTTCTCGTTCGGACTCTCGGCCGCCGCCGTGATGATGATCCTGCGCATCCGCCGCAGCATTCGCCGCTTGTATGCAAGCGGCAATTAAGAATTAAAAATCGGGGCGGGCATCTTCGGGGATATTTCGAATGGCAATCCGATGGGATTTTTAATTTTTAATTTTTAACTTTTAATTGATTATTCGTATCTTTACGCAAATTATACCCGTCAATGGATAGCGAAAAACAACATACAGGCGCCTGCAAACCCGAAGTGGGCCGCGGATGCGCCTTCTGCGACTGCGGCTCGGAGAGCGAGGCCAGGCTCTGCGACGGCTGCTTCAAGCTCCACGAAACCCCCTGGCTCGACGAGTATCCGGTCAACGTGCCGACCGACATCGTCGAGGTGCGTTTCAAGAACACCCGCCGCTCGTTCTACCAGAATGTCAACAAACTGCCCCTCAAACGGGGCGACATCGTGGCCGTCGAGGCATCGCCGGGCCACGACATCGGCATCGTGTCGCTCACGGGCGACCTCGTGGCGCGGCAGATGCGCCGCACGGGCTTCAACCCCTTCAACGGCGAATACCGCAAAATCTACCGCAAGGCCAAGCCCTACGACATCGAAAAGTGGCAGGAGGCCATCGCCCTGGAGCACGAAACGATGATCGCCTCGCGCCAGATCGCCGCCGACATGGGACTGAACATGAAAATCGGCGACGTGGAGTATCAGGGCGACAAGATCAAGGCCATCTTCTACTACATCGCCGACGAGCGCGTCGATTTCCGCGAGCTGATCAAAGTCTTCGCCGAGCGGTTCCACATCCGCATCGAGATGAAGCAGATCGGCGCCCGCCAGGAAGCCGGACGCATCGGCGGACTGGGCGCCTGCGGCCGCGAACTGTGCTGCGCATCGTGGATGTCGAGCTTTTCGAGCGTCACCACGGGCGCCGCGCGCGTGCAGGACATCTCGCTCAATCCCCAGAAGCTGGCCGGGCAGTGCTCGAAGCTCAAATGCTGCATGATGTACGAATACGACACCTACGTCGATGCCCGCAAGGAGTTCCCGCGGCTGCGCGAGCCGTTGCAGGCCGTCGAAGGGGAGTGGTTCCTCGTCAAGAGCGACGTGCTGGCCGGCACGATGACCTTCTCGTCGTCGAAAGACACGATGGCCAACGTCGTCACGCTGCCCGTATCGCGCGTGCGGGAGATTCTGGCGCTGAACCGTCAGGGCAAGAAGGTCGAGCAGCTGCAACACGCCGACGACATCCGCCCGACGGTCGAGGAGCCGACCTACCGTTCCGAGGAGGACAGCATCACCCGCTTCGATCAGGCCAAGCGCCGTAACAAGCGCGGAGGCCGCAACAACAAGGGCCGCGGCGGCGACCGTCCGCAGCAGAACGGCGGCGGGAACGAACGCCGGGAGGCTTCGGGAGAGGCCCGCACGCCCCGCGAGGGTCAGCAGGGACGCCCCGAACAGCGGCGTCAGCAACGTCCGAACAACGGCGGCGAACGGCCGCGCAACAACAATTCCGAGGGCGGCGGCAACGCTCCCCGCGAGAACAACGGCAACCGGAACCGCAACAACCGGCGCCGCCGCGGCAGCGGAGGCAACGGAGGCGGCAACAACGGGAACAACGGCGGGAACGGCGGCAACAACGGCGGATCGCCCCAAAACCAATAGGCGCGTGAGGGCTTCGGCACGGCATATCGCCGCGGCCGCGACGGCCGCACTGCTGGCCGGAGGGTGCGTTTCGCCCCACCAGTCGGCGGCCACCGATGTCGATCCGTTCCGCTGGGAGCTGGGCGCCGAAATCCTCCTGCCGAACGCCGACACCGTGACCCTGCGCGACGCGGAGGTGTTCCTGCGCTGCAACGACCGCTTCGCCGAAGATACGCTGACGCTCCGCATCGCCACCGTGACGCCCGATTCGCTCCGCTTCGAGGAGCCTTTCCGGCTGGTCATCCCCCGCGGAGAGAGCCGCCCGACACCGCTGATGCGCGAAATAGTCGTCCCCTACCGCATCCGCATGCGGTTCGCGCAGCAGGGCGACTACCGCTGCATCCTCACGCCGACACACCCTGTCCGCGGGGTCGAAGCCGTGGGCATTAACCTGACAAAGAGCGAATAGATACGCAATATGGGCAAAGACAAGCTCCGGAGGTTCCGCGAGAACCTCGGTTTCGAATGTTTCGTACAACCCGAATTCGACGAGGTGTTCCGCCGCGACCACCCGCTGAAAGGGAACTGGCGCCGCGACTTCTTCCGCAACGACAACCCCATCGTGCTGGAACTGGGGTGCGGCAAGGGCGAATACACCGTGGCGCTGGCCGAACGCGACCCGATGCGCAACTACATCGGCATCGACATCAAGGGGGCCCGCATGTGGCGGGGCGCCCGCACCGCCACCGACCGCAAGATGCCCAACGTGGGCTTCCTGCGCACCCGCATCGAGTTCATCAACGCGCTGTTCGCCGAAGGCGAGGTCGCCGAGATCTGGATCACCTTCCCCGATCCACAGCTCAAGACGCGCCGGGCCCGCAAGCGGCTCACCTCGCCCGTCTATCTGGCCTACTACGCCGGACTGCTCCAGGCGGGCGGAGCCATCAACCTCAAAACCGACTCCAAACACCTCTACGCCTACACCGCCGAGGTGATCCGCCGCTTCGGGCTTCCCTGCGAGGTCTCCGAACCGGACATCTACGGCACGGGCCGCGCCGACGAGGTGCTCTCGATCAAGACCGCCTACGAGGAGCGGTTCCTCGGCATGGGGCTTCCGATCACCTACACCCGCTTCTCGCTCGGCGACCGCCGCGACTTCCCGTGGTTCGACTGGGAGGGAGACGACGAAACGGAAAAGGACAGCGAAGCCGAACGGCAGCTCCGGTAATCCTGCGCAAACGAAAACAACTCATATTCCGAAATATCATGGATGTAAAGATCGCACCCGACTGGAAAGAGATCCTCGCCCCCGAATTCGAGAAACCCTATTTCGCCGCCCTTACGGAGTTCGTGCGGCAGGAGTACGCCTCGCGGCGCATCTTTCCCCGCGGCAGCAACATTTTCCGGGCCTTCGACAAATGCCCGTTCGAAAAGCTGAAAGTGGTCGTCATCGGCCAGGACCCCTATCACGGTCCCGGACAGGCCAACGGACTCTGTTTCTCGGTCGCCGACGGCGTTCCCTTCCCGCCCTCGCTGCAAAACATCTTCAAGGAGGTCGCCGACGACACCGGCACGCCCATCCCCCCGACGGGCAACCTCGACCGCTGGGCCGAGCAGGGGGTGCTGCTGCTCAACGCCGTGCTGACGGTCCGCGCCCACGAGGCGGCCTCGCATGCCGGGCACGGCTGGGAGACCTTCACCGACGCCGTGGTCCGCGCCATCGCCGAACGCAAACAGCACATCGTCTACATGCTCTGGGGCAGCTACGCCCAGCGGAAAGGCGCCATCGCCGATCCCGGGCAGAATCTGATCCTCAAGGCCGTGCACCCCTCGCCGCTGTCGGTCTACCGGGGATTCTTCGGCTGCCGCCACTTCTCGCGCGCCAATGAATACCTCCGCTCCGTGGGCAAGGAGCCGATCGTGTGGTAACCTCCCGGAACACAAAAATCCCGGCCTCGCTCGTTGCAAGGCCGGGATTTTTTACGGACTGCGGGACTCCCTATCCCAAATAGGATTTCAACAGCTTCGACCGCGACGAGTGGCGGAGGCGGCGGATGGCCTTCTCCTTGATCTGACGCACACGCTCGCGCGTCAGGTCGAATTTCTCGCCGATCTCCTCGAGGGTCATCTCCGAGGTACCGATGCCGAAGAAATACTTGATGATGTCGCGCTCACGCTCCGTCAGGGTCTCCAGCGCACGGTCCACTTCCGTCGATAACGACTCGTTGATCAGCCCGCGGTCGGCGTTGGGCGAATCGGGATTCACCAGCACGTCGAGCAGCGAATTGTCCTCGCCGTCGGCGAACGGAGCGTCCACCGAAACGTGGCGGCCGGCGACACGCAGCGTGTCGGTGACCTTCTCCTTCGGGAGTTCCAGCTCCGTGGCCAGCTCCTCGGGCGACGGCGTGCGCTCGTGCTCCTGTTCGAAGCGGGCGAACGCCTTGTTGATCTTGTTCAGCGACCCCACCTGGTTCAGCGGCAGGCGCACGATGCGCGACTGCTCGGCCAACGCCTGAAGGATCGACTGGCGAATCCACCACACGGCGTAGGAGATGAACTTGAAGCCGCGGGTTTCGTCGAACTTCTCGGCGGCCTTGATCAGTCCGAGGTTGCCCTCGTTGATCAGGTCCGGGAGGCTCAGTCCCTGATTCTGGTATTGTTTGGCCACGGACACCACGAAGCGCAGGTTGGCTTTGGTGAGCTTTTCGAGCGCTTCCTGGTCTCCTTTCTTGATTCGCTGGGCGAGTTCCACCTCCTCCTCGACCGTGATGAGCTCCTCCTTGCCGATTTCCTGCAAGTACTTGTCCAGCGAGGCGCTTTCGCGGTTGGTGATGGACTTTGTGATCTTTAATTGACGCATATCTCTAACTACCTAAAAAATTATCTCTCTGCACAACCCGCCCGGGTCCGCGTACCTACTCCACCAGCGTATAGCTTGCCGAGCGTCCGTTGGGATAGACGCCGTCGATCGCCGTGACCTTCTCCGTCATCCGCTGCATGTCGTTGAGCGAATAGACCGGACGGTCGTTGATGTGAGTAATTACAAATCCCTGCTTGACACGGGCGCGGGCCAGAATTCCGTCGGCCTTGATGCCGACCACCTGCACGCCGCCCTTGATGTCGAGCTCGCGGCACAGTTTGGCGCCCGCATCGGCGAACTTACCTCCGAGGGCCTCGACCACATCGACATCCTCCTTGGTAACCAATTCCGTTTTACCTGCCTTATTACGCAAAGTAACGTCAAATTGTTTCACCTTGCCGTCTCTTTTTACCGACAATTTCACCGTATCGTTGGGCCGGCGCTTGGCGACCTGCTCCTGGAGCGTCGAGGGATCGGTGACTTTCACGCCGTCGATGTCGAGAATGATGTCGCCCTTGCGGATTCCGGCCTCCGAGGCCGAACCGCCCTCGATCACACCGGCCACGTAGGCCCCGCCGAGCTCCTTGATGCCGAGCTCCTTGCCCTCCTCGTCGAGGAAGTCCTGATCCACGACGCGGAACTGGATGCCCAGCAGCGCGCGCTGCACGACGCCGAACTCCTTGAGGTCCATCACGACCTTCTTGACGATCGACTCGGGAATGGCGAACGAATAGCCCACATAGCTGCCCGTCTGCGACTTGATGAGCGTGTTGATGCCCACCAGCTCGCCGTGCGTGTTGACCAGCGCGCCGCCCGAGTTGCCGGGGTTCACCGCCGCGTCGGTCTGGATGAACGCCTCGATGCGGAAGTCATTGGGAATGACGCCCAGCTGACGCGCCTTGGCGCTCACGATACCGGCCGTGATGGTCGATTGCAGGTCGAACGGCGAACCGATCGCCAACACCCACTCGCCCAGACGCAGGGCGTCGGACGATCCGAAAGCCAGCGTCGGGAGCCCCTCGGCCTCGATCTTCAGCAGGGCGAGGTCCGTCGCCGAGTCCTTGCCGATGAGTTTGGCATCGAACGAACGGCCGTCGTTGAGCTTCACCTTGAGTTTCGAGGCGCCGTCCACCACGTGGTTGTTCGTGACGATGTAGCCGTCCCCCGAAATAATGACGCCCGAACCGCCCGCGCGCTGTTCGCGGTACTGCGGACGCCCGTCGCCGCGGCCGTAGTCCTGCGGAATGCCGAAGAACTCCAGGAACGGGTCGTAACCGCCCCGGCGCTGGGGCATCTCGACCTGCTGGATGGCTTCGATGTTCACGACGGCCTTCACCGCATTCTCGGCGGCATAGGTCAGGTCGGGATACTGATCGGCCTGGTAGGAGGTGAACTGTGCGCCCAGCGCGGGAGTGCGTTCCACCTCGCGCTCGACATATCGTACCGAATCACTGCGGTCGCCCGCAACGGTCCACGCCGTAAGTCCGCCGGCTGCGGCCGACACGGCGACTATTCCTAAAATCAAAAATGCCTTTTTCATAATGAATTAAAGTGTTAAGTTCTATTAATCGGAGGCAACTTCATTGCATAAGCCGTACGTTTAGATTTCAAATTCGTAGGACAAACGCACAATAACGCCCGGTTAGTATGTCATTTTCACACAAAAATCGGGACATCCTAAGCGGACATCCCGATTTTTCAACACATTCGTCCGTCAAAGTCCGAATTCCTTCCGGATCTGCTCCACGGCGTCGAGTTTCTCCCAGCCGAAGAACTCGATCTCGCGCTCGACCTCCGCGCCGTTCTCCCAGACTTTCTCGGTCCGGGTGTAGGGCCGGTTGCCGAAATGTCCGTAGGAGGCCGTGGCCTCGAAGATCGGATTTTTCAGTCCGAAGCGCTTCACGATGGCCGCAGGGCGCAGGTCGAAGAGTTTGCCGATGCGGCGGGCGATCTCCCCGTCGGTCATGCCCTTCAACGCCTCGGGACGGGGCGAATTGTAGGTATCGACATAGATCGACAGCGGCTCGGCGATGCCGATGGCATACGACAGCTCCACCAGAATCTGGTCGGCGACGCCCGCCGCCACGAGATTCTTGGCGATGTGCCGCGCGGCATAGGCCGCCGAACGGTCCACCTTCGAGGAGTCCTTGCCCGAGAAGGCGCCGCCGCCGTGCGCGCCGCGGCCGCCGTAGGTATCGACGATGATCTTGCGGCCCGTGAGGCCCGTATCCCCGTGGGGGCCTCCGATCACGAACTTGCCCGTGGGGTTCACGTGCAGGATGTAGTCGTCGCCGATCAGCTCCGCGAGCTGGTCTCCGGCACGCTCCAGACGCGCCTTGACGCGCGGGATCAGGATCGTGCGCACGTCCTCGCGGATCTTCTCCTGCATCTGCCGCTCCGCCTCCTTCTCCGAGCGGCCCTCGCCCGGGAGGATGAACTCGTCGTGCTGCGTCGAAACCACGATCGTATGCACGCGCAGCGGCTTGTTCGTCGTCTCGTCGTACTCCATCGTCACCTGCGACTTCGAGTCGGGGCGCAGGTAGGTCATCACCTTGCCTTCGCGGCGGATGACGGCCAGCTCTTTCAGAATCACGTGCGAGAGGATCAGCGTCGCGGGCATCATCTCGCGGGTCTCGTTGCAGGCATAACCGAACATGATGCCCTGATCGCCGGCGCCCTGCTCCTCCTCGGCCTCGCGGACGACGCCCTGGTTGATGTCCGACGACTGTTCGTGGATGGCCGACAGAATGCCGCACGAATTGCAGTCGAACTGGTATTCGCTCTTGGTGTAGCCGATGCGCTCGATCACGCGGCGCGCCACGCCCTGCACATCGACATAGGCGTCCGAACGCACTTCGCCGGCCACGACCACGAGGCCCGTGGTGCAGAGCGTTTCGCAGGCGACCTTCGAGTTGGCGTCGCGGCGCAGGAATTCGTCAAGGATTGCGTCGGAAATCTGGTCCGAGACCTTATCGGGGTGCCCTTCGGACACCGACTCCGATGTAAATAAAAAGCCCATTTTCATACATTTTTTAATGGTTAAACGTATAAAATGGGAAAAATTGGCTGCTTGGGAATAAAAAACGTGCTGTTTTAGCGATTTTTTATTGTGGTTTGCAATCAGTCAAATCTTTCCACATTTCCCCGCTTGACAGACGGGACTGCAAAGATAGGCATAATTTCGAAATCTGCAAAACAAAAACCACCGCGTCGGGCGGTGGCTTCTGCACAATATATAAATAGGTATTACTTGCCGAGCATCTTCTTCACTTCGGCGGCGACTAAAAATCGTTGCCGCCGAAGGTCTGTCAATAACAGCTATTTCCCGAGCATCTTCTTCACTTCGGCGGCGACTAAAAATCGTTGCCGCCGAAGGTCTGTCAATAACAGCTATTTCCCGAGCATCTTCTTCACTTCGGCGGCGACTAAAAATCGTTGCCGCCGAAGGTCTGTCAATAACAGCTATTTCCCGAGCATCTTCTTCACTTCGGCGGCGACTAAAAATCGTTGCCGCCGAAGGTCTGTCAATAACAGCTATTTCCCGAGCATCTTCTTCACTTCGGCGGCGACTAAAAATCGTTGCCGCCGAAGGTCTGTCAATAACAGCTATTTCCCGAGCATCTTCTTCACTTCGGCGGCGACTAAAAATCGTTGCCGCCGAAGGTCTGTCAATAACAGCTATTTCCCGAGCATCTTCTTCACTTCGGCGGCGACTAAAAATCGTTGCCGCCGAAGGTCTGTCAATAACAGCTATTTCCCGAGCAT